>Ga0207716_100055_pt1 | contig 173467 bp, 161 predicted proteins | sample TtaePargueraPR_FD_187739 | JGI IMG/M metagenome (GOLD analysis project Ga0207716, IMG submission 187739) | Aerobic enrichment media microbial communities from Bioluminiscent Bay, La Parguera, Puerto Rico - Tt and P2 (5) (SPAdes) | ecosystem: Environmental > Aquatic > Marine > Unclassified ... | reverse complement strand
TGTGTTAAGCCTGCCGCCAGCGTTCAATCTGAGCCATGATCAAACTCTTCAGTTTAAATCATACTGAAACCCGAAGGTTCCAAAATCATGCTCAAGACAAAACTCAATTTCGACGAGTCACTGTCCTGATATTTCATATCCGAAATACCTCGGCCAGCGCCCACACGAATTACTTGGTTAACTTTTTAAAGAGCGTTTGAGCTGTTGCTCAATCAAGGCCGCGTATTCTACATCGTTCCGCCGCCTTGTCAACCGTTTATTTTTCGATGTTTTCCGTCTCCGGAAAGCGCCGAAAAATGACCCGGCTTACTGCTTGTTTCGAGGCGCGCATTCTACAGTGAATCGCCTGCCTGTCAACTGCTTTCCGAAGAATTTTGAAACTCATTTTCTTCAGCGCTTTCAAGCAGTTATCTTTCGATTTCTGAGCCGCCTCAGCGGTGCTCCCCTCGAAAGAGATGCGCATTCTACAGACCTGCCCGAGGGTGTCAACGGCGATTCTGAAAAAAACTCAAAATCGCCCAAGATCGATCACGCAGTAATCAAAACACGGGCAATCTTCTTCTTACCCGCCTGGATGACACAATCATCCCCCTCTGCAAACATCCGATCGCCTTCGAATTTCTGACCATCCACAAAGACCGCACCACGCCCCAGAACATCCCGGGCTGCCGCACCATTCTTTACCAGGCCCGCCAGGCGAAGCACAGACGCCATCGGAATTTCAGACTGCCCTTCCAGAGGCACCTCAACGGTCGGCACGTTGTCAGGAATCTCGCCCAGGGCGACACGATTACCAGCAGACTTATGGGCCGTTCTGGCCGCCTCCTCATCGTGGAAGCGGGTAATAATCTCTTCCGCGAGCAGCTTTTTATAATCCTGGGGGTTGGCACCACCCTCAACAGCCTTGCGGAACTCTTCCACTTCGGCGAGCGGCCGGAAACTCAGTAACTCAAAGTAGCGCCACAGAAGATCATCCGGCATGGAAAGCAGCTTGGTGTACATCTCACCTGGCGAGTCATTCACGCCCACATAGTTACCCAGAGACTTGGACATCTTCTGGACACCATCGAGCCCTTCCAGAATGGGCATGGTGAGGATGACCTGGGGCGACTGGCCGTAATGCTTCTGCAGAATACGACCCATGAGGAGGTTGAACTTTTGATCGGTGCCTCCCAACTCAACATCGGCTTCCATGGCAACAGAGTCATACCCTTGAACCAACGGGTAGAGGAACTCGTGAATCGCAATCGCCTGCTCAGCCCGGTAGCGCTTGGTGAAATCATCCCGCTCCAGCATGCGGGCAACGGTGTACTGCCCTGCCAGCTTGATCATGTCGGCGGCGCTCATCTTGCTCATCCAATCGGAATTGAACATGACCCGCGTCTTTTCCGGATCCAGGATTTTGAACACCTGCTCTTTATAGCTAACTGCGTTCTCGGCAACCTGCTGCTCAGTTAAAGGAGGACGCGTCGCACTCTTGCCCGTCGGATCACCAATCATCCCGGTGAAGTCACCAATCAGAAACATCACCTCATGGCCAAGATCCTGGAATTGCCGGAGCTTGTTAATAAGGACGGTGTGGCCAAGATGAAGATCCGGCGCCGTGGGATCGAAACCCGCCTTGATCCGGAGCGGACGACCTTCCTTTAGCTTCGCGACAAGCTCATCTTCCGGAATAAGTTCGTCTACGCCTCGCTTGATTATCGCCAACGCTTCATCAATGGATGCCATGAACAACACGTCCCCGCTTTGATCTTGAAAGGATTCTGTCAGTTACAGAGTTCAACAAAAGAAATCTGTGAGTTACCTGTTCCCCTGCTAAAGTAGGCTGACCAGAATTTGACCAACACCGAGTTTGCAGGGCGGCGTATTATAACAACGCTGTCGAAAGAAATCCGGAGGATGGAACAGCAACCGTAATGTTCCACGCTGTCCCGCATGCATTTTATACGGTAATCTGTTGGACTATACTTGAACAACAGCTTTAATTAGGTAGCACAAGCTGCCGGAATGCCGATTAAAACGGGTGCGATACGTGCTAAAAATGTTTCCCAAGACTCACATTACCATTGCTGCCGCGGCTACTGTTGTTGTCACCGCTGCCGTTCTTATGAGCCCCAGCAGCAACGTTGAAGCCAAACGGATGTCTTACGCTCTGGATCTGGAGCAGGGCACCGCTTCAGAAACAGGCGCCTCGACAGCACAGGCAACAGACCCGGCCGCCCCTGTCACAGAAACCCAGCCGGAAGTGTCCATATCAGAGGTTGCGACAGAAGCCAGCCAGCAGGCGAGCCTTGCTGCGCCGGAATTACCCGCCGCCCCCAAGGAGCCCGAGCTAAACTGGGAAGCCTTCGCAATCAAGTCCGGTGACACTCTTTCTTCCCTGTTCAAGAAGGCCGGTTTCAATGACGGCATTATGCTCTCAGTAATTCACGGCGAAGGCGAGGCCGAAAAGCTCCAGCGCCTTTACGCCGGTGAGACCATTCGTTTTGCGACAACCGAAGACGGCACGCTTGCCGCCATTGACTTGCAGAGGAACCTTCTTGAAACCCTGAAGATCACCAAAGACGGGGAGAACTTTACCGGCGAAACAGAAGTTCGCAAGCCCGAAGCACGGCCGGCTTTCGCATCAGGCACCATTGACGGCTCTCTTTATCTGGCTGCACGGGAAGCCGGACTCAACGATCGTCTGACCATGGAGCTGGCCGGCATTTTCGGCTGGGACATCGACTTTGTTTACGATGTTCGGAAAGGCGACCAGTTCGAAGTGGTTTACGAGGAACTGTACCTGGACGGCGAGAAGTTCGATACCGGTCGAATCCTGTCTGCCCGATTTGTTAACCGTGGCGAAGAAAACCTCGCCCTGCTCTACACCGACAGCAATGGCGATGCCGATTACTACGCGCCGGACGGCAAAAGCATGCGTAAGGCGTTCCTGCGGACCCCGATTAATGCCCGTGTTTCCTCTCCCTTTAATCTGCAGCGCCGACATCCGGTGCTGGACGTTGTCCGTCCACACGAGGGCACCGACTACGCGGCACCTCCCGGAACGCCCATCAAGGCAGCAGGTTCAGGGCGGGTTAAATTTGCCGGCTGGAAAGGTGGTTACGGGCGAACCGTTATCCTCCAGCATGGTGACAACATCACCACTCTTTATGCGCATATGAGCCGCCTGGGCAAAGGCATCAAGAACGGCACACGGGTCAAGCAGGGCCAGACGATCGGCCACGTCGGCTCCTCTGGCATGGTTACTGGCCCGCACCTGCACTATGAGTTCAGGCTGAACGGGTCGCCGCGCAACTCACGCACTGTCAAGTTGCCGGATGCCAAGCCGATTCCGTCCTCTGAAATGGCTCGATTCAAGAAGTTCACCGAACAACGAATCGCCCAGTTTGACGTTTTCCGCGAGAGCTACCAGCAACTCGCACTGGCTTCAGACGACTGAACGCAGAATGGAAGCCTGGATAGGGTTGATGTCGGGCACCAGCATGGATGGCATTGATGCCGTGCTGGTGTCCTTCCAGAACAGCACCGTAAAGATCCACGCATCACATACCACGCCCTACCCCGACCAGATCCGTCATCGCCTGCTTGCCGCCAGCCAGAATCAGGCCGAACCCGACGAACTCGGTGAGCTGGACACCCTTGTAGGCACGCTGTTTTCCGAAGCGGCGCAAGAGGTTATTAAAAAGTCCGGTTTTGACCCGGCGAGGATTCGCGGCATTGGCAGCCACGGACAAACGATTCGGCACCAACCCTCCGGGAAAGCCCCTTTCTCAATCCAGATCGGCAACCCTTCCTTACTTGCCGAATCTACCGGCATTTCGACAATCGCAGATTTCCGACGAAGGGATATGGCCGCAGGAGGACAGGGGGCGCCGCTGGTTCCAGCCTTTCATAAAGCCTTTTTCAGCTCGGATTCCGAGAACCGTTGCATCCTTAACCTCGGGGGCATTGCCAACATCACCTGGCTGCCTGCAACACCAGACCTCCCGGCAACCGGTTTCGACACGGGCCCCGCAAATGCACTGATGGATGCCTGGTGCCTGGACCAGACCGGCCTTCCATTCGACAGCGATGGCCACTGGGCCAAAGAGGGTTCAGTCAGCCAGGAGCTGCTTGATGACATGCTTTCCGACGCATACTTCTCCAAGGTGCCTCCGAAAAGCACGGGCAAAGAGCGGTTCAATCTTGATTGGGTCAGAACACTGGTAAGCCGTCACCCCGGCGTTCCAGCAGAAGATATTCAGAGGACCCTGCTGCAACTGACCGTTACCAGCGTCGTTAATCAGTTGCCCGCGACCGCTGACCTTCGGGTTTATGTATGCGGCGGCGGCGCACGAAATCCGCTGTTGATGGAGGAACTCGGCAAGGCATTGCCAGATGCCCGAATCTCACTAACTTCGGAGCTGGGCGTGGATCCTCAAGTGGTGGAACCTGTGGCATTTGCCTGGCTGGCCAAGCAGGCGCTTGAAGGGAAACCCGGGAACCTGCCTGACGTTACCGGCGCGGTCGGCCCTCGCATTCTGGGTGCCATATACCCAGCCTGAACTCTTTCCGAATCAAATAGAGAAGGAACTGCCACACCCGCATGTGGAGCTTGCATTTGGGTTTTGCACCACAAACTGCGATCCCTGAAGGCCTTCCTGGTAATCGATGGTGGCACCCACCAGATATTGGTAGCTCATCGGATCAACCAGAAGAAAGACACCATCACGCTCAATCACGGTGTCTTCCTCATCCTGATTTTCATCAAATGAGAAGCCGTATTGAAATCCGGAACAGCCCCCGCCCGTAACAAAGACACGGAGTTTGAGCTCGGGGTTTTCTTCTTCCTCGATCAACTCACGTACTTTGGCAACGGCACTGTCACTGAAGAACAGCGGTGTGGCTATTTGTTGCTGAACTGCGCTCAAGTTCGCCTCCGGATTATCATGAACAACTCAGGCGATTATGGTATTCCCGACTAAAACAATCAACTATTCGGACTTTCCACCATCGGCTGAAACCTCGGATTCCGAGGCCTGATCATCCGCAGATTCCTGCTTGGGCCCGGATACAGAGGATTTGGCATCCTGTGACAGCAGGCCGACGGGCTCCCGTTGATGTACCAGATTTCCGTTCACGGAGGCACCCATCGCCATCTCGATCAGGTTGTAGTAAACGCTGCCATTAATTGAGGCTTTTTCCGCCAGTTCAAGATGCGCCGATGCGTAGACGTCGCCATTCACAGTACCGTTAATGATGACGTGAGGCGCGTTGATATCGCCGGTCACTTCGCCCACTTCCGAGACCCGAAGTACCGCGTCGGTGCCTTCATCGGCAACTACCTTGCCGCGAATACGGCCATCCACGTGAAGCCCGCCGCTGAAATGCACATCGCCCTCCACCGTCGTCCGGGAAGATATCAGCGTATCAAAATGGCCCGTGGGCCGGCGCGGCTTCTGCTTTTTCTTGCCAAGCATGTCAGTTCTCCGTTAATTCATCCCAGTTAAAGGTGCGCTCGGCTTGCGAGGATTTTCTTCCCTCCGCCTGGGCTACCACCTGGATCTCAAGGGGCTCAAATTCTTCCGGCAATTTCAGGGAACCTTCAACATCCTGGAAGTACCGGAAACGGAACTTCACACCGAGATCGGCTATATCCTCCGAAAGATCACGCAAAGCGATGACCTCTTTCTCTTCATCACGCAAACCAATGACATTGACTGCCACCAGACCGGAAATGTAGCTCTTGTTATTGCCGACCTGTGTCAGCACCAACTTGAAGTCGTAGCTGTCCCGGTTACGGGCCGGAACCAGTGTGAAACTGTCAACCTGAAGACCCTTGCTGGTTTCCGACGGCGCCATGATGTTTTTATAGAACGTGAGGTCCGATTGCAGCGACACAATCCGGGTTTCCAGGTCGACAATGGTTTTTCGCGCCTGGTTCAGTGCCTGCTCATCAATAACACGCCCTCGTTCCAGGTTGATCAGCTGTTGCCGGGCCTTGCGATAATCATCCCGCAACTTCTCGACCTCGTCCTCCAGCACCTGGTTTGACTCCTCAGCGCTGGAGAAACGGAAACCACTCTGAGCCAGGCCTGCGGCGTACCCTGCAATCGCAGCGACCACAGTAAAGATCAGAAGGATGGCCGTTCTGCGCAGGCGATAACCCGGCCTGTGCCGGATGACCACATACTCCTCAGCCGGCTTTCGCTGTTCGCTCACAATCTACCCTTGGCTATCAAGGCAAAAGCGCCGGGGCCTCAAGCCCCATGGTTTCTTTCAGACCAAACATGATGTTCATATTCTGAACCGCCTGCCCCGCCGCACCTTTCACCAGGTTATCGATAACGGACGAGACAATCACAATGTTGCTCTGTTCCTGCCTGTGCAGTGCCATGCGGCATTGGTTTGCCCCGCGAACACTTCGGGTCTCAGGGTGGCTGCCAAAGGGCATTACGTCGACGAAAGGCTCGTCGACAAAACGCTCCTCAAACAACGCCTGCAACCGATTAAAATCCGCCGTATCTTTCAGTTCGGCGTAAAGTGTGGCCTCGATGCCGCGAATCATCGGAATAAGATGGGGGACAAAAGTCACACCCACATCCCCGCCAGCAGCGCCGCACAATCCCTGGCGAATCTCCGGCAGATGGCGATGGCCCGAAGCACCGTAAGCCTTGAAGCTTTCACCAATCTCACCGTGAAGCATGCCGATCTTGCCCTGCCGCCCGGCGCCACTGGCACCGGATTTGGCATCTGCGATCAGACGCTTTGGATCCACCAGCCCCTTCTCCAGCAAGGGGAGGAACCCCAACTGAACCGCTGTGGGATAGCAACCGGGGTTGGCAACCAGTTGAGCGGTACGGATTTGATCACGCACCACCTCTGGCAGCCCGTAAACGGCCTTCTCCGCCCACTCCGGGCTTTCATGGGCCATGCCATACCAGTTGGCCCAGACATCAAGGTCTTTCAGCCGGAAATCGGCAGACAGATCCACCACACGTACGCCGGCCGACATAAGTTCCGGGACCATTCTCATGGCTACACCGTGGGGCGTAGCGAAGAACACCAGATCACACGCTCCAAGCACGGCTACGTCTGGCTCCGAAAAGGCCAGGTCGTAGTGGCCACGCAAATTCGGGTACATATCCGCTACCGGCATGCCCGCCTCAGACCTGGAGGTAATGCAACTGACCGAAACTTCAGGGTGAACCGCGAGGATTCTCAGCAGTTCCACACCGGTGTAGCCGGTGCCACCAACGATGCCTACTTTAATCACCATTCTCTCCAGCGACGTCGTATCAGAATTAAGTGCTTTAACGCCGTAGTCTACCATGATAAACCAATGACTTATTGCAGCCCTCAGGGCGACCGTTACAATGTTGTCAGAATCCTTCTGACAGTCCACTCAAATCCACCGGACCTCTGGCCTCATGCAGAAAATCTGGCACCAGGTTACCGAGCATCTGATTCCTGTTTTCCGGCGCCGACTGTCCGGTGTTGATGCCTTGCCGCAACTGGCCGTGCTCGGTCTTCTATCCGGGTTGATCACTGGCGGCGTCATCCTGGTGTTCCGCCTGGCCATTGAGTGGCCGCTCGAGCATTTCCTGCCCGGGGGTGGCTCTGAATCCTTCGAGGAACTGGACCTGCTGACCCGGGGGCTTCTCCCGCTCGCCGGGGCCCTCGGCCTGGGCTTGCTGATGCATCGCCTGGCCACCCACGACCGCAAGGTCGGGATCGTTCACGTTATGGAGCGTCTGAACTACCACCAGGGCTATATCTCCATACGCAGTGCGATTGTGCAGTTTATCTCGGGAGTGGCCACCGTGGTCAGTGGCCAGTCGGCAGGTCGTGAGGGGCCCGCAGTGCACCTGGGCGCGGCCTTTTCGAGCCTGATGGGACAATGGATGCGCCTGCCGAACAACAGCATCCGGACACTCGTGGCCTGCGGCTGTGCAGCGGCCATTTCAGCGTCGTTCAACACGCCGATCTCCGGGGTTATTTTCGCCATGGAAGTGGTGATGATGGAATACACCATTGCCGGTTTCACGCCAATCATCCTCGCGGCGGTGAGCGCAGCGATTGTCACCCAGGCAGTGTATGGGGCGGAACCGGCCTTCAGCGTGCCGGCGCTGACCATGAATTCGTTGGCGGAGATCCCCTGGATACTGGCCATTGCCGTGATTATCGGCATCGCTGCGGCGCTGTTTATCCAGCTGGTCGACACCATGGGCAAGCACCATCACCGTCCGGTGCTGCTGCGTATCACCATTGCGGGCCTACTGATGGTTCCATTCGCCATTTTCATCCCGGAAACCATGGGCATCGGGTACGACACCGTCAACGAGACCATTAACGGTGAGATGGGTTTCTGGCTATTGCTGGGCGCAGGCGCTGCCAAGCTGGTAATCACCTCGCTTTCCATCGGCCTGGGCATGCCAAGCGGCGTCATTGGCCCCACGCTGTTCATGGGGGCAACCCTGGGCGGTGCCATGGGCCTGATCGGCGCACAGATTTTGCCCGAATACGCATCTTCGGTCGGCTTTTATGCCATGCTCGGCATGGGGGCCATGATGGGCGCCGTGCTTCAGGCGCCACTGGCTGCCCTGATGGCGTTGATGGAGCTCACGCGAAACCCCAACATCATCCTTCCTGGCATGCTGATCATTACCATCTCAAGCCTGGTCACCAGCGAGGCGTTCGGCAAGAGGTCTCTGTTTCTGACCATTCTCAAGAACCAGGGGCTGAGCTACCAGAACTCTCCGGTAATTCAGGCCCTGCGCCGGGTATCCGTTGGTGCAATCATGGACCGCAGCATACTCCGAACCGAGCGACACCTGACGGTCGAAGAAGCCCGCAAGGTTCTGAAATCGGAACCAAAGTGGTTGGTCGTTGAGGGCAGCAACGGACCCACTGCCTTGTTGCCGGCGGTGGACCTGGCCAGATACCTGGAGGACACAGAAAAGCTGGTGGCCGAAGAAGAGATCGATCCACCGGAGTCCATTGACCTGATGGACATTCCCGCCAACCGTCGTGACGTCGCCCCGGTACAGTACCAGGCCACCCTGGAGGAAGCCTTGAACGAGTTCGATGCAACCAATGCCGAGGCTCTTTACGTACAACGTCACGTGGCGCCCATGATCCAGCGGGTTTATGGCGTTGTGCTGAAAGCCGATATCGAGAGTTATTACCAATACCGACGGAGCTGACGAATGCTTTGGGTGAAAGCCTTCCATATTATTTCACTGGTGTGCTGGTTCGCCGGCATTTTCTATCTGCCCAGACTGTTCGTCTACCATGCCGCCTGCGAGGATGAGCCCGGTCGTGAGCGCTTCAAGATCATGGAACGCAAGCTCTACCGCGGCATTACCACGCCGTCGATGATCGCAACCGTTGTCTTCGGTGTCTGGCTGATCAGTTACAATGTCTCAGGCTATTTCAGTCAGGGCTGGATGCATGCCAAGCTGTTACTGGTGGCCATTCTGATTGTCTACCACTTTTATTGCGGGCACCTTGTAAAGGTTTTCCGGGACGACCTGAACACCAGAAGCCACGTGTTTTACCGCTGGTTCAATGAGCTGCCAGTCCTGATCCTGCTGGCCGTTGTTATCCTGGCAGTTGTCAAACCGTTTTGAGGAGCTGAGTCATTAAACGTTTTACCCGACCCCAGGTTCTTATTCTCTCCGGCCTCGACCCCTCCGGCGGCGCCGGTATTCAGGCCGACATTCAGGCAGTCACCTCTCTGGGCTGCCATCCCTTGCCGGTTCTCTCCTGCCTCACCGTTCAGGATACCCGCAACGTGTATGGCGCCGAACCGGTGTCGGCCGACCTGATTCGCCAGCAACTCCGGTGCCTTGCTGAAGATACTCCCTTCCACGCCATCAAAACCGGTGCCCTGGGCAATGCTGCGGTGGTGGATGTGCTGGTGGAGTTCATCCGTGAGCATCCCGGCATACCGGTGATTACCGACCCGGTGATCAAGGCCGCAGGTGGCGGTGACCTGGCCGATGACGAGCTGCTTAGCGCCATGAAAGAAAAGCTGTTTCCCCTGGCAGAAATGATCACGCCAAACGGTATCGAACTGACGATGCTCGGGGGCAACGATGACCCGGATCAGGCCGCCAAAAACCTGCTGGAAAGCGGATGTGAATCGGTTCTGGCCACCGGGGGCCACGGCACTGGTGTTCACATTATCAACACCCTCTACAACCACGCCCCCGAACCCATGCGCTGGGAGGTTGAGCGCATCGGCGGCGAGTATCACGGTACCGGCTGTACGCTCGCTGCCGCCATTGCTGCGGGCCGGGCCTCCGGTCTGTCGCCACGCGCCGCCATCTCCCAGGCCCAGAACTACGTGCATCGCGCCATACTGCACGCGCTGGAGGTTGGCAAAGGCCAGCCGGTCCCGGATCGAGGCATTCTGTGGGAACGATGAGCAAAGGGCTTCGCCCAGGCCTCTATGCCATCACCGACAGCGTTCTCACCCCGCCAGAAACACTGGTCGAGTCGGTTGAGGCGGCACTTCGGGGCGGCGCGGTCATGGTACAATATCGCGAGAAACACGCGCCGATGGCCGAGAGGCTCGCCCAGGCAAATGACTTGCAAGCTGTTTGCCGGAACGCCGGCGTGCCGTTGCTGATCAACGATGACCCCGATCTGGCAAAACGTGTGGGCGCTGCCGGAGTCCATATGGGGCAAACGGACGGCTCACTGGCAGCTGCCCGCGAGCTTCTCGGCGATGAGGCGATTATCGGCATAACGTGCCACGCCGATCTGGCTTTGGCGCGCGCAGGGCTGGAAGCAGGCGCCGACTATCTGGCCTTCGGGCGCTTTTATACGTCCTCGACCAAACCCGGAGCACCGGCGGCAGCCCCAAGCGTGTTAACCGAAGCGAAGCATTTCGGGCGCCCACTGACTGCCATTGGCGGCGTCACTGCAGAAAACGCTGAACCACTGATCCGCGCCGGAGCCAACATGCTTGCCGTGGTCGGTGGCCTGTTTGGCGGTACTGCCGACGAGATTGAGCTGCGAGCCAAAGCTTTTGAGCGTTTGTTCGCAAGCCATCATCCACTTTTTTCAATTCCCGAATAACAGGAGCCCAGATCCATGACGCACTCCGAAACCCTGTTCGAGCAGGCCCAGAAATACATCCCCGGTGGCGTGAATTCTCCGGTCCGGGCGTTTCGCGGTGTCGGTGGTACGCCCATTTTCTTCAAGCACGCCCAGGGCGCCTACCTGTACGACGAAGACGACCAGCGCTACATCGACTACATCGGTTCCTGGGGCCCCATGATTCTTGGCCACGGTGACCAGCGGATCAAGGATGCCCTGCACGCACAGGTTGATCTCGGCGTTGGCTATGGCGCACCCACAGCCCTCGAGACCGAAATGGCCAAGAAGGTGTGCGAACTGGTGCCCTCTATCGACCTGGTACGCATGGTGAATTCCGGCACCGAGGCCACCATGAGCACCGTTCGACTCGCCCGGGGCTACACCGGCCGCGACAAGATCGTCAAATTTGAGGGCTGTTACCACGGCCATGTGGATTCACTGCTGGTGAAGGCCGGCTCCGGTGCGCTCACCCTGGGTGTACCGAACTCCCCGGGCATCCCCGCCAGCCTCGCCGAGCACACCATCACGCTGACCTACAACGACATGGACAGCGTTCGGGAATGCTTCCGGGAGATGGGTGACCAGATCGCGGCCATTATCGTTGAGCCGGTGGCCGGGAACATGAACTGCATTCCGCCGGTTCCTGGCTTCCTCGAAGGGTTGCGGGAAGTATGCGACGAGCACGGCACCGTGCTGATCTTCGACGAGGTGATGACCGGGTTCCGGGTGTCCCTCGGCGGTGCGCAGGGCCTCTACGGCGTTACCCCGGACCTCACAGCACTTGGCAAGGTGATCGGTGGCGGCCTCCCGGTGGGCGCCTTTGGCGGCAAACGGGAAATCATGGAGCACATTTCGCCACTCGGCCCGGTCTATCAGGCAGGCACGCTGAGCGGCAACCCGCTGGCCATGTGTGCCGGCCTGACCACGCTGAATGCGATCTCCGAACCCGGTTTCCACGACCGGCTCACCGAGAAAACCAATGCCGTTCGCGATGGCCTGAAAGAAGCCGCCGATGCCGCCGGCATCCCGCTGACGGTGCAGAGTGCCGGCGCGATGTTCGGGTTTTTCTTCACCGAGGAAAGCTCTGTCACCCGTTTTGACCAGGTAATGGCCTGCGATGTCGAGCGCTTCAAGAAGTTCTTCCAGGGCATGTTGAAGGAAGGCGTCTATCTGGCCCCCTCTGCCTTTGAGGCCGGCTTCACCACGGCGGCACTGTCAGATAAGGATATTGCCGACACCATAGCGGCAGCAAAAAAGGTCATGGCCACGCTCTGACATTTCCGCCTCCCCCATCAAGACCCCGCAGGTCGCAACATGTCCTGCGGGGCCATCCAAGTGACGGGCGTCACATTTCTATGGCGAACACACCCACCTGGCCTATTGCGCCGTTGACTTACCACCCCGCTTGATCAAATGTTGATCTAATCTCTACCGAGATGCTCTGACGGCAGCAATCTAACAAGCACAAGAATGAAGTCAGCGCACGGAAGCACTCGATCTGCCACGTTGCAGATGCAGTACGAGAAGACAGTCTCTGGAGCAACCCGTTAGGTTGAGCCGCAGTTTGAATAACAAACACAACATCAAACTGTAGGAACGACAATGAAACTCTGGATCCAAGCACTGGCCCTGGCCCTCACTGTGGCCTGGTCCGCCCCCTCCGCCGCCTGGTGGTGGGACTCTACCCCTTCAAACTACACGGATACCCGTTACCCGGTTGTGCTGGTGCACGGCATGTTCGGCTTTGACTCCATTGCCGGCGTGGATTACTGGTACGGGGTCGCGGAGGATCTGCGCAAATACGGCGCCGACGTCTACACTACCCAGGTGCCGGCCCTGGACAGCACCATCGCTCGTGGTGAAGCCCTGCTGCCGCAGGTACAGGCCATCGCTGCGGTGCACGGCAAGGTCAATCTGATTGGCCACAGCCATGGCGGCCCCACGGCCCGTTATATTGCCAGGGTACGGCCGGATCTGGTTGCCTCGGTAACGTCCGTTGGCTCGCCCCATAAAGGCTCGCCGGTCGCCGACCTTATCTACGGCTCCCCGGCCGAAAGCATGGCAGCCAGTCTGGGCAACGCACTGGGCGGGCTGATCGACCTGCTGTCCGGTGGCGGTTACAACCAGGATCTGCGTTCCAGCCTGCAATCCCTCACCACCCAGGGCAGCGCCCAGTTCAACAACTTTGCCCCTGCCGGGATTCCAACCACCGCCTGCGGTGAAGGTGCCTACTCGGCAAACGGTGTCCGCTTCTACTCCTGGGGCGGCACGGGGGTTCTGACGAACGTGCTGGATCCGTCCGACGCCCTTCTGGGGACCACCAGCCTCGCTTTTGGCTTCAGCCAGAACGACGGCCTGGTGGGCCGCTGCAGCAGCCGGTTTGGCAAGGTTATCCGGGACAATTACTTCATGAACCATCTGGATGAAGTGAATCAGGCCCTGGGGCTACACAGCCTGTTCGAGACGGACCCGAAGGCGGTTTTCAAACAACACGCCAATCGTTTGAGGAACGCCGGACTGTAATTGGGTAGCCCGCCTTCTGGCTTTGCGTTGCAGAGCTAGAAGGCCCCTTCCAGGGTCAACATCAGCGTCTGACGCTGATAATCATACTGCGACAGACTGCTACCGTTATCCCGAACCAGCCACTCGCCACGGACCAGCCAACGGCTGTCCAGGTTTTTTTCCACCAGCAATCCGACTTCCAGACGGTTATCCTCCCTGCGACCACTCTCACCAGAGGTAGAGACCACCTGATGGGCATCCTGGTATCGACTGTGGCGAACCGTGGCGGTTGCGCCAAGAACCAGGTCAGGGTGCCAGCGGTAGCGACCGGCAAACTCCAGGGTGTGGTGGGTAGGAGAAACACTGACGAATTCATCGGCAGTTTGCAGATCCCGCCGGTCATTGATTTCCAGCGAGTATTCACCGTCGAACTGCCAGCCCTCTATGTACTTCCTTGCGTGAACGCGTGCCCGATACCATTGGCCATCATAGGCCTCAAACCCAGAGCCACCGTTCACCGTCGCCGCCGCCAGGGATATCCCGCACTGGTCCGGGGCAAACCCTGGCAGACACGTGCGCCAACGATAAAAACCTTCAATACCGTATCGGGTTTCAAGGGATTCATTGTCGAACCAGGATTTTACCAACGACACTAATGCACCACGCTCCCCGGCAACCCTGGTTTCAGACCAGCCTATGCGACCCTGTATGACCTGAGTATCGTATTCTTCGTGGGACGGGTGTTCGCGAGAATAGACGGCTGCGTCGAGAGTGAGCTGGGATCGGGTATCGACCGGCCGTTCGTATGTTCCAGCGGCCAATGCTTCGAGGAAGCCCCCACCCTCGCTGGACACTGTATCCTCGGGCAAGCCTGCAATATTTGAATCATAACCACCGGAAATGCCCAGATAGCCGCGAACGAGAGATTCGCTGGCCGACGGCGGAACACCGCTATCGAGTTTATCCAACTGGGCCAGGGCCAACGTCCGGATCTTGGCCGGGGCGCTCTTGGCCGAGGCCTGCTCGAACCAGTAACGGGCGTCCAGAGGCTCCTCCCTGGCAAGCGCAACCAGGCCGAGATTATAACCTGCAAGAGCGCCATTGGAGCCGTCCAGCAATTTGCGAAAGGCAGCTTCGGCGGCAGCATAATCGCCCAACTGATAGCAGACAACGCCGAGATTGTAGAAGAGAGAAGACGATTCCAGACCAGCATCAACAGCACTCTGGAAGCGCTGTCTGGCAACGTTCAGGTTACCCGCTTCGAAGGCTTCGATGCCGGCACGAAAATCCTCCATACCGGCTTCCGTTTCAGCCGCCAGGAGACTCTCTGTGGGCAATAACAATAAACTCAGATACAGGGCGCGCCAAAATACCAGCAAACAGGTCTCTCCGGATTAATCCACGCAGCGGAGGACCGGTTAGTATCCGGCTTCAGCGATCCAGCCCTGGTGCATCCGGCAGCTCTGGGCGTTCCGGCCGCTCCGGCAACTCAGGCTTGCCCTTGATCAATTCCCGGGACTGCCTGGCTTTTTCAGACATGGACTCACCAAACTCGCGCCCCCTTTCTCGGGCTTCACTCGCCGCATCCAGACCCCGGGAACCAGATTTGCCTGGATTTTCGGGTCTTTCGACAGCGCGGGGCAACTCGATTTCCCGCACCACTGAATCGGTGAGCTCTGCGTCGTCAGTTACCATACGCATGGTAACATCCAGATCATCATTAGCCAGTGTTGTCGCCGGGATTCCAAACCCGAACAACAGTAATCCAAGTAGTGTTGCTTTCAATACAAGCCTGTCACCTGTCATGATTCGGGATCCTCGACCGGGCGCTGAGGGTATTCGGGAATCGGGGCCCGAAAGGTTTTCTGGCGATCTCCGGTATCCAGTCGAGCCACCAACTCTCCAGTACCCGGGAAAAGCAATTTCAATGGCAACGACAGTACGTTCTCGCCCGCATCAAGGCTAACCTGCCAGCTAAGCTGGTGCTGCCCCGGCCAGGAGGCCACCTCGACATTGGGCGGAAGTTCCAGAGTCAGCGTCACATTTTCCAGGGCTTCGCCGGAATGGAAGGCAAGGCGCACGAGCTTTTCGACCGGTTCGGCAACTCCGATTGCCGGCTCTTCAGTAGCACTTTCCGATACCGCAACGGCAGTTTCTGCGCTGTCAGTAACTCCACCCGGCTGCAGAAAGACACCAAGACCAATGCCCAGCGCGAGCGCTGCCGCAATGGCGCCACCTAGCGCCCCGTGGCTCCATCCGGACCTCGGACTGCCCGCGCCCCGAACGGAAGACAACACACTATTGTGGAAATCAGGGGAAGGCGCCGGAATGCTGAACTGCTCCTGCAACGCCCGGTTAAGAACACGTTCAGAAGCAAGCCACTCACTGCATGCCGGGCACGCGGCAATATGCGCCTCCACCCGGTCACGGGCAGGCGCGGAAAGCTCGTTGTTCATGTAGGCGGGCAGATCCACCCGGATTTCGTTGCAGGACATTGTCTTCACCTCACTTCCCCACACGTCCAGCCGGCTCGGTTGGTTCCAGCTCCCGCTGCAATTTCTTTCGCAGGGCCGCCCGACATCGGTGTAGCCGCGATTTTACGGTCCCCAGGGGAATATCAAGCACCTCCGCGATGTCCTCCTGGCGCCAACCGTCAACATCATGAAGCAACAAAAGGGTCCGCTGATCAGGTGTCAGGGTCATCATTACCTGATCCAACGCCGGCCCCAGGCGAGACTGCTCCAGTTGCAAATCCGGGCCAACGCTATCCGATTCGAGGCTGTCCAGCCAGTCCGCCTGGCCTTCCGTGCCGATCAGCTCCGTTAACGGGCGATCACCCTGACGGTTCTTGCGCCGAACCTGGTCAATAAACTGTCTGTATACAACCCGGTTCAGCCAGGGCCGCAACTGGTCAACGCTTTCCAGCTCCTCAAGCCTTGGGTAGAGCTTTACCACAACGTCCTGAACCAGATCCTCAGCATCCTGTTGCTGGCCGGCCAAGCGGTAGGCAAACCGGTACATGGCGTCGAGATGGGGTTGCACCAGGGCTTCAAACCGCCGGGATTTCGAGGGCTTAAAAGGAAAGATTGCCAAAGCCGTTGTTTACCTACGTGGGTTCATGCCAGCGGCGCAGTCTATACCAAATCGCCGGGCCGATGCATTTGCCGGGTTCCCGATCTGACCATTAAATGATTGACCGCACATTAGAGAACGTTAACAAATTTTCCGGAACTCTGCCCTGCGCCGCAGCGTGAGAGAGGAGTCAGGTAGCGATATTGCTTCGCTATGATTCCAGCAAATAAACCTTGGAGGTTTATATGAAACGTTCGGTCCAATTACTTGCCATTTCGACCCTCGCTGCGGGCATGACGGCCTGTGGCGGCAGTGGCGGGGACAGTGACACTTCAGCATCTTCAGGAACGGGTACGGTCTCCTTTGGCATTACCGACGCGCCGGCCATGGATCTGAGCAACGTCACCATTGCGTTCACGGAAATTCGTTTGAAACCGGAGAATGGTCAGTGGGTGGAATTTCCTCTTGAAGGCTTCGAACAAGTAAATCTTTTGGATCTTCAGGGTGGCCTGAGCGAACCATTGATCACGGACAAAGAGGTCCCTGCCGGCACCTATACTGAGCTGAGGCTGATTGTCGACACGGACAACTCCTTCGTGAAGCTCGAATCCACAGCTGACAGCGAATACTCACTGGCCGTACCGTCAGGCGAGCAAAGTGGCCTCAAGCTGAAGGGTGATTTCCTCGTAGCCGCAGACACAACTACAAATTTCACCATCGACTTCGACGTGCGCAAGTCCATTGTTAACCCACAGGGCAATGCACTGGCGGACTACATGCTGAAACCGTCCCTGAGACTGGTCAACAACCTTGAGGTTGGCTCTATCAGCGGTCAGGTGGACGTCGCCCAGATCACTTCCACTCGTATGGCGGATGAAACTCTGGCTGACTGTCAGTACGAGGGCGCTGTCTACGTCTTCTCCGGTGAGAATACTGAAATTTCGGATCTGAACGTAAACCATGAGGAAGGCAATCCTCTCATGATTGTGCCGGTTGAGCTCGACGATGACTCAAGCCTCTACAGCTACACGGCAGCATTCCTGCCGGAAGGTAACTACACCATAAGTTACAGCTGCCAGGACGACAACAACGAGCAGGATGACGACATCGAGTTCGAAGGTACCCAGACCCTTGAGGTCATTGCCAACGAGACGACCGAAGCCGAGTTGATCCCTCTCGTCGAATAAGCCTCTCCCACCTCAGGCGGCCGCCCGACAACGGCGACCGCCTGGCGGGCAAAATAGTGTTACAGGGCGGCGGCCCTCGCCTCCGCCTGATCCGCACCCGCCACATTCCCGCGAGCCCGACGGATATCCGCCAGCAACAGCCAACCCGCTCGCTGCAGCCGGGTATCACTGCCCGCCAGCGACAAGCCCTTCAAAGTGAACTGTTCCGCTGAGCCCAGCTGATCACCCGCCACATAGGCTTCAGACAGTTTGAAATACACTTCGGCAGATCGCGGCGCAATCCGCTGCGCCCGCTCCAGACGGGCGATTGCCCCGGATACGTTGCCCTGCGCCAACAACTGGTCGGCCTCACGCACCAGGCTGAGCGCCGCCGGCGAGAGGCCATCCCCGGTTTCCCTATAGCTCGGCGAAGCAGAACCGGAAGGTTCCCGGGTTTCCTGCGTCGCTTCCGGCTGTTCACTTTTGCGCCATACCGGCGCCTCACTTTCTTCGGAATCCGTACGGGTACTGGGTGGTTCAGGCGCTTCGGCTGGCTCACCTCCCACGGGCACGTAGATTCCTCCGCCGGGGCCGGAAGCACAGCCGGCCAGAGACAGAAGCGCAGTAATCAGGGCGGCCCTGAACGAAAGTCGGTCAATCATTGAAACAGTCCTTCAAACCAGCCCCGGATACGACGTTCGAGATTTCCGGAGCACGAAATTGTCTGCGTGGGTTCACTGCCGGCAATGTACGGCAGCAGTCGTGCATTATCGCAATATTCGTCCGTCAATGCCTGCCGCTGTGAATTCACCCAGTGATAATTGACTCCATCGGGCACCACCGGCGAAAAGCCGTGCTGGGGAACCTGCGCCATGAACCTTGACCACACAGGCAGGGCGCCACTTGCCCCGGTCAGGGAGGTGGGCCCGTTATCATCGCGCCCAACCCAGGCCACCGCCAGAAGGTCGCCACTGAACCCTGCAAACCAGGAGTCCCGGCCATCGTCGGTGGTGCCGGTCTTGCCGGCAAGGCTCAGCTCTTCAGGCACGGTGTAGTACGCAGATCGCCCCGTCCCTTCCTGCATGGTTTCCTGCATGGCGTATTGCACCAGGTGCACGGCGGCGGGATCGGCAACCTGCTCCACTTCCAGACTGTAACGGGATAACGCCTCACCGCCGGCATCCGTTACTTCCCGGATGGTTCGCAGCGGGGTGTTGAAGCCAGATGTCGCCAGCCCCTGATAGATCTGTGCCACGGTCACCGGACTCATGGAAACCGAACCCAGAAGCATCGATGGGTAACGGGAAATCGGCGTATCGACGCCGAACGCCGTCAAAGTCTCCCGGACCCGATCCACCCCGATATCCAGCCCGACACGAACGGCCGGCAGGTTATAGGAGCGTGACAGGGCCATGTGCAAGGGCACTTCGCCCCGCTCCTCGCCGTCGTAATTCTTCGGCTGCCAGCGTTTGCCATCGTCGAACTCCAGGGTGAAGCTCTTGTCGAGTACTGGCGTGGTCAACGTATACCTCTCCGGCTCCTGAAGCGCCGACAGATAGATAAACGGCTTGATCAACGACCCGATGGGACGGTTGGCATCCAGTGCCCGATTGAACCCGGCAAATTGCGGATCCCGGCCACCCACAAGTGCCAGCACTTCTCCGGAATCCTTTGCGGTTACTACCAGAGTCGCTTCCAGAGCCTCGGCACTCTGGCCGCCACCCAACCTCGGAAGGGTATCGGTTACCGCATACTCTGCCGCGTACTGGATCGCCGGGTTCAGGGTCGTGAAAATCCGCAAACCTTCACTGCGCAGATCCTCTTCCTTGTAATCGCGGGCAAGGTGTCGCCGGACCAGATCAATGTAAGCAGGGCAGCGGTTCTCGGAATAGGACGGGCGCTCACTGACACCCAACGGCAATCCACGTGCCCTGGCCGCCCGGCCCGGCTCAATGAGGCCGGCCTGTTCCATTTCAGAAATCACCAGATTCCGCCGCTCGGTTGCGCGCTCCGGGTGGCGGCGCGGATTGTAGTAACTGGGGCCTTTGACCATGCCCACCAGCAACGCGATCTGGTGCACATCCAGATCCTTGAGGGATTCTCCAAAATAGAACTGGCTGGCCAGGCCGAAACCATGAATGCTGCGCGTACCGGCTTGTCCGAGGTAGACCTCGTTCAGGTAGGTTTCGAGGATATCGTCCTTTTCATAGTGCAACTCCAGGAGCACCGACATCAGGGCTTCGTTGGCCTTTCTCACCAGCGTCTGCTCACGAGTCAGGAAGAAGTTCTTCACCAGCTGCTGGGTCAGCGTGCTGCCACCCTGAACGATGCGCCCGGCCTGGATGTTGGCCAGCATGGCCCGGCCAATGGACAGAGGCGCAATACCGAAATGATCGTAGAAATTGCGATCTTCCACCGCCATCAGGGTGGTGGGTAGAAGGGCCGGCACTTCGTCCAGCTGGACCAGCACCCGATCTTCCTTATGCGCTGGGTAGATACCGCCAATCTGCGCTGGCTCCAGTCGCACGATCGGGGCGTTGTCGCCTTCAATCACCGAAAAGCCCTGAACCCGATCACCCGATATCGACAAGGAGATCCGGCGCCGGGGCTCATCGCCGTCCGGGAACGAAAAGCCCCGGGTACTGATGACGAAGCGATTGCCACTGCGCTGGTAACTGCCGGATTTTTTGCCGTCGCCTTTGCGGAAACCGGAGAGGCTCAGCTCCCGTTCGAGAGCACCGGCACTGACGCTGGCACCATCGAAAAGCTCCAGCGGGCGGGCATAGACTCGGGACGGCACTTCAAAGCGGCGCCCCTCGAAACGGGAGGTCACCACGGCATCGAGATAAACCATCCACCCGGCCAGCAAAACGAGACCGATGGCACATAACCGGAACATGAAACGCCAGAACCACGGCCGACGACCGTTGCTCGAAGAACGTCTGGAGGGCTTTCGCCCTGGGCTGGAGGATGCTTTGGATTTTTTCATGGCGGGATTATAACGAAGGGAGCGGTACGGAAGGCAGGCCATCCGTGTGTTATTTCTGTAATCTGCCCGTTATGATAGGGCAAGAAAAATCAATGGGTTCAGGGAACGCAAGGAGAACACTGTGAGTGAGACATCCCCGGGCAATCTGATTCTGTCGATGCAGAATCCAGACCTGTATAACCATCCTGTCGATGGCTTTCAGGTTATCGAAACTCACATCTCACAGGTGATCCTGACCGGCGACTACGCCTACAAGATCAAGAAGCCCATGGATTTCGGTTTCTTGAATTTCTCCACTCTCGATCGCCGTAAACATTTCTGCGAGGAGGAGTTGCGACTCAACCGACGGCTGGCGCCAAACCTGTATCTGGAGGTGGTGCCTATTACCGGGACGCCGGAAGCTCCTGTTCTCGGTGGCGAGGGCGAAGCCTTCGAATACGCCATCAAGATGCGCCAGTTCGGCCAAGACCAGCTTTTCGACCGGCTGCAGGAACAGGGGGATCTGGCACCCGAACTGCTGACCGATCTTGCCCGTCAGGTCGCCGCCTTCCACGACCAGCTGCCGCCCGTGCCGAACGACAAACCACTGGGCACCCCGGAAGCCGTGTTTGCCGCCATGCAGGAGAACTTCGACCAGATCCGTCCGCTGATCGACGAGTCGGATTTGCTTTTGCAGCTGGACAACCTCCAAGCCTGGACCGAATCCACCTTCGAGCGGCACCGGGAGCTGATTGCCCACCGCCGGGCCAACGGTATGGTCCGGGAATGCCACGGCGATCTCCATCTGGCAAATATCACCCGCTTCGAGGGCGAAGTCACCGTTTTCGACTGCATTGAATTCAACGAGCCGTTTCGCTGGATTGATGTTATCAACGACCTCGCTTTCCTATTGATGGATCTGGAGTCTCGCGGGGAAAGCGCTCTGGCCAATCAGGTGCTCAATACTTATCTGGAATATCGGGACGACTTCGAAGCGCTGCCGTTGTTGCCACTTTACAAGGCCTACCGCGCCATGGTCCGCGCCAAGATTGCCCTGTTCACCATGGGCAACCCTGGAATCTCGGATGCCGAAAAAGCCGACCTGATGCAGCGGTATCGCGGCTATGCCCAGTTGGCCGAGGATTACGGTTCCATTCCCAACCACTATCTGCTGGCAACCACCGGCCTGTCCGCCAGCGGCAAGACCTGCGTCAGCGCCGCCATGGCAAACGAGCTGGGGCTGATACGCCTGCGGTCCGATGTCGAACGCAAGCGCCTGCATGGGCTGGCTCCGCTGGAAAGCTCGCGCTCACCGACCGGTGGCAACCTGTACACCGAGGAAGCAACAGAGAAGACCTATCAGCGGCTGGCAGAGCTTGCCAGTCACGTTCTGGCAGCCGGTTTCCCGGTGATTGTGGACGCCGCCAGCCTGAAACAGAAAGAGCGATCGTTGCTGGCATCCGTAGCTGAAGATCAGGGTGTACCCTTTGCACTTATCCACTGCGAGGCGCCGGAGGATCTGCGCCGGGAGTGGATCCGCAACCGCAAGGGAGATGCCTCCGAGGCCACCGAGGAACTGCTCGACGCCCAGCAAACCTGGTTTGAACCGTTGACCGCGGAGGAAAAGAGCCACACCGTCCATCTGCACACTGATCAGGAGCATGTGGCGGAAGCCGTGGCCGACCGTATCAGGCAACACCTGGGCATCCCCGGCGGCACAGCCGGATAATAATAACATCAGGCGCCTTTGGGCGAGCGCGAGGTTCAGTTATGGACGATAAAAGCGAACACGAAGTACACCAGATCAGCCACCCGCTCTACGATATTCTGCGTAGCGAGGATATGCAGGCATTCAATGCCGAAAAGGCAAAACTCACAGAGCTCCCCAGTTTCGCCCATGGCGATTTCCGGGGCCTGGATCTGAGAGGGATGGACGCCAAGGGGCTGGATTTCCGCCATGCCTACTTCCGCGGTGCCGACCTCCGGGGTGTGGACTTTTCGAAATCCAGGATGGAAGGCTCCAGCATCGCCAGCGCCAAGATTTCCGGCTGCTATTTCCCGCACCGCCTGGACGCTGATGAGATCGTCATGTCCCTGAACCACGGCACCCGCATGCGCTACGCCATATTGCCGAAATGAGTAATAACGCGAACGCCTGGCAGCCTGTCTGCCCTGCATCCGAACTGACACCCGGCCAGTTCGTGGAATTCCGGCTCCGGGAGAAGGCCCGGGAGCCGGAAGGCATGCCGTTGACCGGCTTCCTGTTCCTGGATGGCGGCACACCCCGTGCCTACCTGAATATCTGCCCTCATCTGGGCATTGAATTGAACTGGATGCCCGGCCGGTTCATGGATTCCGACAACCTGTTCATCCAGTGTTCGACCCACGGCGCCCTGTTCAAGCCGGCCGACGGCGAGTGCATTGCCGGCCCCTGCCAGGGCGATGCACTCACCCAACTGGATCTGCGTGAGCGGGACGGTCAGATCGAAATCAGACTTCCAGAATAACCGGTACCGATTCGGTCAGTGTCAGCACTCCGGTGGGGGTACCGTCGCTCTCGCTCAAGTCGGCCCGGTAGGCAATGACTTCTACACCCGCATCACAGGCTTCGCGCAGCAACTCCCCGTATTTGCGGTCGATGTGGTCGGCCGGGCGCACTGTTTGAATGCCGGTGTGATTGACCACGAAAAACAGCACTGCCCGATCACCCTGCTGGACCTGGGCCATCAATTCACGGAGGTGTTTCTGGCCGCGCTCGGTTACCGCATCCGGGAAAAAACCCTGGCCACCTTCTGCCAGCGTGACATTCTTGACCTCGACCCAGGCATCGGCCGCGGACTCGTGGCCAGACAGCAGCAGGTCAATCCGGCTTTTCTCCGCGCCGTATTTCACCTCGGCACGGCACTCCGGATAACCGGCCAGCTCAACGACGGTGCCGGCCAGTACCGCTTCCCGGGCCTGGCTATTCGGCCTGGCGGTATTCACACAGGCCAGCTGCCCGGGTGACGTTTCCACCAATTCCCAGGTGTACTGAAGCTTGCGCTTGGGGTTGTCACTTCGGCTGAGCCAGACCCGGGCATCTTCAGGCTGGCAGCCCAGCATGGAGCCGGTGTTCGGACAATGGGCGGTTACCTCCGAGCCATCCGGCAGCCGCACGTCTGCCAGGAAGCGTTTGTAGCGGCGGATAAGCCGGCCTTCAACGAGGGGTTCTGGAAACTTCATGTGATCTCCGTACAAAAGTCGATGTCACAAGGCTGGCACCCCCGTGACTAATCTGCTATTTTCCGCAAATTCCCGTTTCAGGACGAATGCTTCATCCAGGGTATAACCGCACAGCCACGGGGGCTCACGCGGAGGGAAGCAAAGCGTTCTTGTGAAGTACAAACAAGAGGCCGGGTTCAATGGCAACTACTGCAGAACAACCACGCGAACGTTTTACCAACTTCACCCCCTATGAAATGAAGAAGGGTGAAGAGTACATGAGTGCGGAAATGCTCCAGCACTTCAAGGATCTGCTGCTGCAATGGAAGCAGGAGCTGATGGAAGAAGTCGACCGCACCATGCACCACATGCAGGAAGACGCCGCAAATTACGCGGATCCCAGCGATCGCGCAACCCAGGAAGAAGAGTTCAGCCTGGAGCTGCGCACCCGCGACCGGGAGCGAAAGCTGATCAAGAAGATTGACCAGACCATCGACCGCATCGACAAGGACGACTACGGCTTCTGCGATCAGTGCGGTGTGGAAATCGGCATTCGCCGTCTGGAAGCACGCCCGACTGCAACCCTGTGCATCGATTGCAAAACTCTGGCAGAGATTCGCGAACGCCAGACCGGCATCTGAGCCGACTATTCAACAGCTGCCGGTCGTGGGCGATTCCTGCCCCGCCGGCTGACTGGCCGCTATGAACAATCCTTCGTATCGGGGCCGTTTTGCGCCCTCCCCGACAGGCCCGCTGCATTTCGGCTCACTGGTTACCGCGCTTGCCAGCTACCTGGAAGCCCGTCGCCATGGTGGCCAGTGGTTTATCCGCATTGAAGACCTAGACCCTCTGAGAGAACCGCCGGAAGCTACCGGGCAGATTCTTGCCAACTTGGACGCCCACGGACTGTTTCCTGACGAGCCGGTGCGATTCCAATCCAGACGTCACGATGCCTATCAGCACGCCATCGACAAGCTACTCGAAAACGGCAATGCCTATCGCTGCCAATGTTCACGCAAGGAGTTGCAGGCCAATGGAGGGCGCCACCCCAACCACTGCCGCAGTCGCAAATCAATAGACAGCGATCGCCCATACGCTATCCGCTTTGCCCTCGAGGACGAGGATTGCCACTGGCAGGATCTGTTGCTGGGGCCACAACATCAGAACGTGAAAGCAGAGATTGATGATCCGGTCATCCTCCGCAAGGAGGGCTTCTACGCCTATCAGCTCGCCGTGGTGGTCGACGACATAGACCAGGGCATCACGGACGTGGTGCGAGGCTCCGACCTGCTGGACATGACGGCACAACAGCAGCAAATTTACCGGGCCCTGGGTGCACGCCCCCCAAAATGGTTGCATATCCCGGTCATACTGAATGAACAGGGCCAGAAACTCAGCAAACAGACCCATGCGCCGGCTCTTGATGACGAAGAACCTGTCGACAACCTGTACCGGGCGCTGGTTGCCCTCGGCCAGAATCCGCCCGCCGACCTGGCAACCGGCTCGCTGGACTCTCTGCTGGAATGGGGCCGGGAGAACTGGCAGCGGGGCGCCATCCACCTGACATCCCGGTGAGGGACATGGTATAAAGCCTTTCTCACACCTCAGCGCGGATAGCATGCCTGATGTATATCTACCGTCTGGTCTTCCTGTTGGTACTGGCCATCTACATCTTTTCGCCCAACATCCTTGACTGGTGGACTTCGCCGGGAAACGTCTGGTACAGCCCCTACATTATCTGGGCCGGGCTGATTGCCATCGGTTTCTGGCTGGAATGGCGGCGGGACCCCAATGAGTTTTAGTGCCTCCGGCCTGCTGCTCGCCAGCCTGCTGTACCTGATTCTGCTGTTCGGCATTGCCTGGTTTACCGAGCGAGGCATGGTGCCCAGGCGCTGGGTGCGCCACCCCCTGGTGTACGTACTCAGCCTTGGCGTTTACGCCGGCATCTGGGCCGTCTACGGCGCCGTTGGCATGGCCGCCGAGTCCGGCTACGGCTTCCTTGCTTACTACCTTGGCATCAGTGGTGCCTTTTTGCTGGCACCGGTGCTTCTGAACCCGGTGATGAGGATCGGCCGGGCCTACCAGCTGACTTCCCTGGCCGATTTGTTCGCTTATCGATACCGGAGCCAGTGGGCGGGGACCCTAGTCACCCTGTGCTCCGGCGGCGCCATTCTGGCCCTGCTGAGCATGCAGATCCAGGCGGTCGCCACATCCGCCAGCATCCTGGCGCCGGACACCTCCCCCAAGCTGATCAGTGTGATGTTCAGCATGATTGTCGTTCTGTTTGCCATGCTGTTCGGGGCACGCCGTGACCAGAATTCCGAGAACCACCAGGGTCTGGTGCTGGCCATTGCCTTTGATTCTCTGGTCAAGCTGGCGGCCCTGCTGGTGCTTGGTGGTGTGATCCTGTTCGGCGTCTTTGACGGCATGAACGGGCTTGAGCGCTGGCTGGATAACCGCACCTCGCCAGCCACCACCATGACCCTGAGCATTGACGACGGCAGCTGGCGGGCACTGATGCTGATGTCCTTTGCCGCAGCTCTGGTGCTGCCGCACATGTACCACATGACCTTCAGCGAAAACCCCTCACCCAAGGCACTGGCCAAAGCCAGCTGGGGCCTGCCGCTGTATCTGTTGCTCCTGGGCCTGCCAGTACCCCTGATCCTCTGGGGCGGCCAGGCATTGGAAGTCACCACGGGGCCCGGATTCTTTGCCATCGGGGCTGCCCAGGCGCTGGAGAGCCCTGCACTGACGCTGTTCATGTACATTGCCGGTCTGTCCGCGGCCAGTGGCCTGATGATCGTCAGCACCCTGGCGCTGGCGGGCATGGCCCTGAACCACGTGGTATTGCCACTGAAAACCCCGAAAGACCAGGGCGATATCTACCGCTGGCTGCAATGGATCAAACGACTGCTCATCGCCGTGATCATTTTCCTGGCGCTGCTGTTTCACGAGGCCGTTGGCAAGAACCTGGACCTGTCCATTCTCGGGGCTATTTCCCTGTCGGGCACATTGCAACTGCTGCCGGGCGCCCTGGGGGTGATTTACTGGCCGGAGGGCAACCGCCGTGGGCTGATTGCTGGCCTGATTGTTGGTTTGACCATCTGGGTGGTTACCCTGGTCCTTCCGTTCTCACACACGGCCAACTTGCTGGCCTGGCTCGATGCGCCCCTGATACCGGATTACACCAACTGGCATATCTTCACGTTCGTCAGTCTGACCGCCAACATTACCGTGTTCGCGCTGATTTCCATCCTCAGCACCAGTACCAGCGAAGAGAACAGCGCAGCCCAGGCCTGCTCGCTGGGTGCCCTTTCCCGGCCGCAACGCCGTGAGCTGCTGGCCACCTCCTCCACCGACTTTGTCCGGCAACTGGCAGAGCCCCTGGGCTATGGCGTCGCACGGCGGGAAGTGGAGCGGGCACTGGGTCAGCTGAAGCTGCCCAATGTGGAGTACCGGCCCTACCAGCTCAGGCGACTGCGGGACCAGGTGGAAATAAACCTGTCCGGCCTGCTCGGCCCATCTGTCGCCCGGGATATGGTCAAACGCCATCTCGGCTTCAAACCCATGGCCCAGGGGGGCACAGCCCAGGACATTCGCTATGTCGAGCGCGCCCTCGGCGACTACCAGAACCGGCTGACCGGCCTTGCCGGTGAGCTGGACAACCTGCGCCGGCATTATCGCCAGACCCTGCAGAACCTGCCCATTCCCGCCTGCTCCGTGGGCGAAGACGGTGAAATCCTGATGTGGAACCACGCCATGGAACAACTCACCGGAATTACTGCCGATGATGTGGTCGGCGCCAGACTGATGGCCCTGCCCGAGCACTGGCACTTGCTGCTCGAGGATTTCAACCGCGGGCCCGACCTGCATCGATACAAACACCGGCTGGATCTGCGTGGCAAACCCCACTGGCTGAATCTTCATAAAGCAGCCCTGAGCGGGCCGGACCACACTGAGGGCGGCAGCATCATCCTGGTGGAAGACCAGACCGAAACCCGGCTGCTGGAAGACGAACTGATGCACAGTGAGCGCCTGGCTTCGGTGGGCCGGCTGGCGGCCGGTGTCGCCCACGAGATCGGGAACCCGGTGACCGGCATTTCATCGCTGGCCCAGAACCTGAAACTGGAAACCGATAACCCGGATATTCTCGACACGGCAGACCAGATCCAGCAGCAGACTCGACGTATCTCCACCATCCTGCAGTCGCTGATGAACTTTGCCCGAACCGGTAATCATGCCCAGGCCAACCGGTATGAGCCAGTCTCGATACACCGCTGCGTCGAAGAGTCGATCAACCTGCTTTCCCTGAGTGACAAGGGCCTGGGCATTCACTACGTCAATGACTGCCCACCCTCCTTGCAGGTACTGGGAGATGAGCAGCGCCTGGTCCAGGTGTTTGTTAACCTGCTCGCAAACGCCCGCGATGCCTCACCGGAAGGCGGCAGCATCCGGGTCAGTGGAAAGGGCGATGGCTACTCCGCTATTATCGAAGTGGTTGATGAAGGCTCCGGCATCCCCGGGGACCAGCTCGATCATATCTTCGAGCCGTTTTACACCACCAAGGCCCCCAATCAGGGAACCGGTCTTGGCCTGTCACTGGTGTACAGCATTATTGAAGAGCACTATGGCAACATCCAGGTGGACAGCCCAGCGAGTGCCGACACCGGCCGGGGAACCTGCGTGAGGCTGAGATTGCCAGCCTACGAACCGGAAACCGACACCATTGCCATCAGCCAGAACCAAAGGTCTTGAGACTCTTATGCCTCGCATTCTGATCGTGGAAGACGAAGACATTATTCGCTCGGCAGTGCGCAAACTGCTGCTGCATGCCGGCTATGAAGTCGCCGATGCGGCCTCCGTTGAGGAAGCCGAACAGAACCACGAACCGGATCAGTTTGACCTGATCATTTCCGATCTGCGCCTGCCCGGTGCAGCCGGTACCGAACTGATCAACCGTGCCCCCAATACACCGGTGCTGATCATGACCAGCTATGCCAGCCTGCGATCAGCGGTGGATTCCATGAAAATGGGCGCTGTTGAGTACATCGCCAAACCGTTTGACCATGATGAAATGCTGGCCGCAGTGGAGAACATCCTGGCACGGCAGCCCTCTGCCCGAAACGCAGGTGATGACTCCGCACCAACGGCGGAAGCGCCCGAGAGTAGTGATCCGGCGAACATCATGTTCGGCCAGTGTGAGCCGATGCAAAGGGTCTTCACCCTGATCCGCAAAGTGGCTCCGACAGAAACCACTGTGCTGATTCAGGGCGAATCCGGTACCGGTAAAGAACTGGCCGCCCGCGCCCTGCATCTGCTCAGCCCCCGCGCCGCCAAGCCGCTGATTTCAGTGAACTGCGCGGCCATCCCCGAAAGCCTGATTGAATCGGAATTGTTCGGCCATGAGAAAGGCGCCTTCACGGGTGCGGTATCGGCAAGGACCGGCCTGATCGAGGCCGCAGATGGCGGCAGCCTGTTTCTGGACGAGATTGGCGAACTGCCGGCTGAAGCCCAGGCCCGGCTGCTGAGGGTGCTGCAGGAAAGCGAGATCCGGAAAGTGGGCTCAACCCAGAGCCGTACCGTCAACGTGCGAATGATTGCCGCCACTCACCGCAACCTGAAGGCCATGACCCGCACCGGTGAATTCCGTGAAGACCTGTACTACCGGTTAAACGTCATGCAGATCCGCATCCCGCCCTTGCGTGAGCGCCAGGGAGATATTCTGGGCCTTGCCCGCCGTTTCCTGAAACGTCAGGGCGAGAGAATGGGCAAACCCGATCTCAATCTCAGCCCGGAGGCCATGCGTGCCCTCGAACGCCATCGCTGGCCGGGCAACGTGAGGGAACTGGAGAATGCCATCGAACGCGCCACTATCCTGTGCGATGGCGACGTTATTACGCCATCACTGCTGGATCTCGACAGCGAGGGTGGCGACGAACACATCCCCGAGACCCTGGTCGAGGGCAACAACGAGCAGACTCGCACCCGCGAGGTGGATTCATCCAATGACCTGTCCCTTGAAGACTACTTCCAGCATTTCGTCCTGGAGAACCAGGACCGCATGAGCGAAACGGAGCTGGCCCAGAAACTGGGTATCAGCCGAAAATCTCTCTGGGAACGGCGTCAGCGTCTCGGCATCCCGCGGAAAAAATCCTCAGGCAACTGAGCCCATACTGTGAACCCGGGCTCAGTTGTTACCCCATGTTCCTGTCGGTAACACTCCTCACGGAAGTAACGTGACCTCAGTAACACTTAGGTTGAATACGGGGTAACACTTATGGCCTACAAAATCGTAAGACGCTGTTAATCAAGAAAATTTAAAAACTGGCACACGGACTGCAACCTATTTGGCGCACAACAACAAAAACAAGAGTGACAAAGCAGCGCCAACAACAAGAACAAAAAGCTGCGGGAAACGTTCGGTAACAAAAACAACAACAGAACGTGAGCGAACTGAGTGTTTTGGGTACTTTGCTTTTTAGTGGTCCCACGGCACGTGCGAGTTGTAGATGTAGAGAAGAATCACCTCTGAGGTGACGCTGCAGCTACCCCAGACCCGCCCGATGTCTCTGACCGCTCTGTGTATTCAAAGCTTTCCGTTTGCACTGCTGAGATGCCCCTAATGGGGATATGCAGTGGGGTACAAAAACCAAGAAAAATCCCGGCAAAAACAAAAACAATGCAGATCGTCAACGCTTTGAGGGCGGATTCGTGAGAACGGATCCGCCTTTTGATTTTCTGGGCTCCGGAACGGTAATCCACGGCAAACGTGTGCAAATCCTGCTCAAACCGTTAAACTCTCGGTTTTTGCTCATCGCAACCACGGATTTCAATGCCAAAACGACTCGTCGATAAACTCCGTTCCTTCATGCCCGGCAACGGAAAAAAGAAAGCCCGCACCTACCAGCGACGGGAAATTCCCCGGGACCAACACAACGTCTCACGCTCGGTGATCAGCGAGCCTGCCAAGAAAGTCCTGCATCGCCTGAACAAATCGGGCTATGAAGCCTACCTCGTGGGCGGTGGCGTCAGGGATATCCTGCTGGGCGGAAAGCCCAAGGATTTCGACATTGCCACCAATGCCACACCGGAGGAAGTTCACGACCTATTCCGCAACTCCCGGCTGATCGGACGCCGGTTTCGCATTGTCCACGTGGTGTTTGGCCGCGAGGTGATTGAGGTGACGACCTTCCGGGGCAACGCAACGGAAGCGGATACCGACACCGATGACGACGATCGCAGAACCAGTGAACACGGCCTGCTGCTGCGGGACAACGTTTATGGCAACCAGGAAGAAGATGCCCTGCGTCGGGACTTCACTGTCAATGCGCTTTACTACTGCATCCGCGACTTTACCGTCATCGATTTTGCCAACGGCATCGAGGATCTTCGCAACCGGCAGCTGCGCCTCATTGGCGATCCTGAGACCCGCTACCGGGAAGATCCGGTGCGTATGCTCAGGGCTATCCGGTTTGCTGCCAAACTCGGCTTCGACATTGAGCCGGAAACAGAAGCGCCTATTGGTGAACTGGCCCCCTTGTTGAGCCACATCCCTCCCGCGCGCCTGTTTGATGAAGTGCTCAAACTGTTTTCCGCGGGCCACGGTGAAGCGACGTACGACCTGCTGACCCGTTACAACCTGCTGGAACCCTTGTTTCCGGAGACCGTCCGGGCCCTTGAGGCCGGAGAGCCGGACGAGCTCATCCGCCAGGCCCTGAGAAACACAGATGCCCGGATTGCCCAGGGCAAGTCGGTTACACCCTACTTCCTGTTTGCCGCCATGCTCTGGCCTGCGTTGCAGGCAGAGTGGCATCGCAGGCAGGACAATGGTGACCCGGTCCAGCCCGCCCTGCACGGCGCCATCGGAAAGGTGATTGGTCGTCAGGTGCAGGCAACCTCCATTCCCAAGCGCTTTTCCGGCCCCATGAAAGAAATCTGGGAGCTCCAGATGCGCCTGCCCCGCCGCCAGGGCAAGCGGGCCTTTGCGACCATGAGTCACCCGAGGTTCCGGGCCGCTTACGATTTCCTGCTGGTTCGCGAGGCGTCTGGCGAGATAGAACCCGGGTTGGGCCAATGGTGGACTGAGTTCCAGCAAGAGGACGAGAGGGGCCAGGAGCGGATGCTGTCACAACTGAGCAGCGATGCGCCCAAAAAACGTCGTCGCCGCCGCAAACCGGTCAAACGCCCCGCCCAGCAATGATGACAGACGCGTTTATCGGTCTTGGCAGCAACCTGAAAGAGCCGGCGACCCAACTGGCCCGGGCCGTCTCCGCCCTGGCCACCCTGCCGGACACGGTTCTGGTAGCCCAATCCCCTTTTTACGCCAGCCGCCCGGTCGGTCCCCAGGACCAGCCGGACTTCGTGAACGGCGCTGTGTGGCTGAGAACGTCCCTGACGCCGCACCAGCTGCTAGACCAACTGCAACGCATTGAACACAAGCACGGCCGGGAGCGACTCCGACACTGGGGACCACGCACCCTCGACCTGGACATACTGATCTTCGGCGATCAGGTACTGGAAGACGAGCGCCTCACTGTCCCCCATCGGGAATTACGGAACCGGGACTTTGCGCTCCAGCCCCTGCTGGACCTGAAGGCCGATCTGGCTCTGCCTGATGGAACCGCCGTTGCCGAACTGCGCAGCCGATGCCCCGACAACGGCTTGCGCAAGCTTCCACCGGCGGATTACCCTTAACACTTCAGCGCCGATACCCCGGCACGCCCAGGCCCATCCACCCAAAAGGCAAGGATTCTATGGCTGTTACCATCAATACCCTGCGTGAATTCAAGCAGAAGGGCGAAGCCTTCGCTGCCCTTACCTCCTATGACGCCACCTTTTCCCAGGTGGTCAGCGAAGCGGGCGTTCACGTTATCCTGATTGGCGACTCCCTCGGGATGGTTCTGCAGGGGCATGACAGCACCCTGCCGGTGACCATGGACCAGATGGTGTATCACGTCAGCTGCGTGGCCAAAGGAAACCGCGGATCCCTGATCATGGCTGACATGCCCTTCATGAGTTACGGCACCGTTGAGTCTGCCCTGGAAAATGCTGCCGAACTGATGCGCGCCGGCGCTCACATGGTAAAACTCGAGGGCACCGACTGGATGAAGGAAACCATTACTGCCCTGACAGAGCGGGCCGTGCCCGTCTGTGCGCACCTTGGCCTGACGCCCCAGTTCGTCAATAAATTTGGTGGCTACAAGGTCCAGGGCCGTGACGAAAAGGCGGCCGAAATGATGATCGAGCACGCCTGCGAACTGGAAGCCGCCGGCGCCGATGTCATCCTTCTGGAATGCGTGCCTGCGCCCCTGGCGGCACGTATCGCACAGGCCGTAAAAGCTCCGGTTATTGGCATAGGCGCGGGCCCGGACACTGATGGCCAGATTCTTGTCCTGCATGACATGCTCGGCATTACCACCGGCCGCAAACCACGATTCGTCAAGAACTTCCTGGCTGAAACAGATTCAGTACAGGAAGCCCTCAAGGCCTATGTGAAAGCCGTAGGCGAGCGCACATTCCCCGCTGAGGAGCATACGTTCAAGGCATGAGAACCGTACATTCCCTGAAAGAACTGAGAACCATCCTCCGAGGCTATCGCCAGCAGGGAAAAACCATCGGCCTGGTTCCCACCATGGGCAACCTGCACGAAGGCCATATTTCGCTGGTTCGCAAGGCGGCCGAAATGGCAGACGTCGTGGTGACCAGCATCTTCGTGAATCCGATGCAGTTCGGCGCCGGCGAGGACCTCGAAACCTACCCGAGAACACTGGCCGAAGATCAGGACAAGCTTGCTTTGGCCGGAAACACCCTGGTATTTGCACCCGGCGCCGAAGAAATCTACCCGGAGGGGCTGGCCAAGCAGACCCAGGTGGTTGTGCCGGATGTCAGCGATGGCCACTGTGGTGCCAGCCGCCCGGGTCATTTCGAAGGCGTGGCCACGGTGGTCACCATGCTATTCAACATGGTGCAGCCGGACTTTGCCGTCTTTGGCGAGAAGGATTTTCAGCAGCTCGCGGTAATCCGCAAAATGGTCCGGGACCTGATGATCCCTGTGGATGTGGTGGGCGCACCCACGGTTAGAGAGGACGACGGTCTGGCCAAAAGCTCACGCAATGGCTACCTGACCCCACAGGAACGGCAGATTGCGCCGGCGGTCCACCAGACCCTGCAGGCCACGGCGGCCAAGATCAACGATGGTCGTACAGACTTTCAGGCGCTGGAAAGCGAAGCTGAGAAAAGTCTCGGGGAGGCAGGCCTCAGGCCGGATTACTTCAACATCGTTAACAGCCAGACGCTCAAACCGGCCACAGCTGAGGATCGGGACATTACCATCCTTGTGGCAGCCTTCCTGGGCAAAACACGTCTGATCGACAATCTTTCCCTGACCCGATAAGCCAACAGAAAAGGAACCTCTGATGCCCGCACATCCTGCAGTACTGACCTCGAAACCCGAATGGCAGACACTGAAGGAGCAGCGAGAACGCCTCGACGGGGTTCTCATGAAGGATCTGTTTGAGCAGGATCCCGGGCGGGCAAAGCGCTACTTTATCGAAGGCGCCGGCCTATCACTGGACTTTTCCAAGAACCGGATTACGGATGAGGTGCTGGAGTCATTGCTGGCGCTGGCCAGCAGCTGCAACCTTGAAGCCAGGCGGGAAGCGTTACTTCAAGGGGAGCGGGTGAACGTCACCGAGGACCGCCCCGCCCTGCACACCGCACTGCGCAATCCGGGAACCGAGGTAGTCACAGTAGACGGCGAGGACGTGATCGCTGAGGTTCAGAACACCCTCAATCGCATGGAAACGCTGGTCAACGATGTTCTGGGTCAGCGCCGCACCGGGTACACCGGCAAGCCTTTCACCGACGTGGTAAGCATCGGTATCGGCGGCTCCTACCTGGGCCCGAAGCTCGTGGGCGAAGCCCTTCAGCCCTACGCCCAGGCCGGCATTCGGTGCCATTACGTGGCCAACATCGATGGCACCGAAATCTGCGAGACGCTGCGCCAGGTACATCCGGAAACCACCCTGTTTCTGATCCAGTCGAAATCATTCCGAACCCAGGAAACCCTGGAAAACAGCAAGGTGGCGCGGCAATGGTTTCTTGATCACTGCGGCGATGACCAGGCGGTGTCGCAGCACTTCATGGCAGTGACCGCCAACGTACCGTCCGCCCGGGCCTTCGGCATTGATCCGGACAACGTCTTCCCGATGTGGGATTGGGTGGGCGGGCGTTACTCGCTCTGGTCTGCCATCGGGCTTCCCATTGCCTTTAGCGTTGGCATGACCAACTTCCGGGCACTGCTGGCCGGAGCCCATGCCATGGACCAGCACTTCCGTGAGGCGCCCCTGGCGGAGAATCTGCCTGTGGTCATGGCGATGCTGGGCGTCTGGTACAACAACTTCTGGGGTGCCGAGACCCACGCGATCCTGCCCTACGATCATTACCTGCGCAGCCTTCCGGATCACCTCCAACAGCTGGACATGGAAAGTAATGGCAAGAGCGTGACCCAGGGTGGCGACGCCCTGGCCTGGCAATCCGGCCCGGTCATCTGGGGTGGTGTTGGCGCCAATGGCCAGCACGCCTATCACCAGCTGATCCACCAGGGCACCCGGTTGATTCCGGCCGATTTCATCATCCCCCTGAAAACCCACAACCCGGTGGCCACCCACCACGCCGACCTGTTCGCCAACTGCCTGAGCCAGTCCCGGGCCATGATGGCCGGCAAATCCCTGGAAGAAGCCAGGGCGGAGCTGAAAGCCGAGGGAAGGGACCAAAGCGAGATTGAACAGCTTGCCCCCCACAAAGTGATCCCTGGCAACAAGCCAAGCAACACACTGACCATGGAGAAGGTTACCCCGGAGACCGTGGGCGCGCTGATTGCTCTGTACGAGCACCGCACCTTTGTTCAGGGGGTTATCTGGGATGTGGATTCGTTTGACCAGTGGGGGGTGGAACTGGGCAAGCAACTGGGCAAAGGCATTCTGCCGCGCCTGCTCGGCGAGCAAGACGGCAACCAGGCCAGTGACAGTTCGACCGATCACCTCATTGAGCTGTTCCGTTCAACCGGCAGCGTGTGAAATCTGGCGGCCCTGCCAGCTGAACTCCACCGGCCAGAGCTTCTGGCCGGTGTTGTATTCCCGCCATAACTGACCGTAGGTTTTGCCACACACCGGATGCACCGTCTCCGGCGCAATATCGGCCAATGGCCGAAGCACGAAGGCGTTTTTCAGGATTTCCCCCCTGGGAAGCTCCACGCCTTCTATCCGGCCGACCGCATCACCATAGGTGAGAATATCGAGATCAAGGGTCCGCGCGCTGAATTTCGGCACATCCCGACGACGGCCGTTATCGGCTTCAAGTTGCTTGAACCGCCGAGAGAGCTCAGCAACCGACAAGGACGTATCCACGCCCACTACAAGGTTCAGGAAGGGAGACCCGTCAAATCCGACTGCCTCGCTGTCGTAGACCGGGGAAATAGTCAACTCGCCAAACCACGCAGACAGGGCATCAAGCGCGGCTGTGACGTAACGCTCCCTGTCCACATTGCTGCCAATGCTGATGTAAACCCGAACGGCCACTGCCATTACCGTGCTCCCCTTTCGATGCGCACGCCCACAGCCTGTGCTGCGGGTACGGCTCCCGGCTTGCGTATCGCCAGTCGCAACCACTTGATGCCGAGTTCATCCTGCAATGTTTTCGCCAGGACCTCCGCCCCGTGTTCGAGCAGTTTCGGTCTGAGCGCCTGCAGGCAGGACTCGACCCGGGCACTGACGGCGGCGTAATCCAGGGCGTCGGCCACATCGTCCGTCTTGCCCGGCACGCTGTTATCCCAGGCCATTTCCAGATCAATCACCAGGCTCTGGGTGACTTCCCGCTCCCAGTCGTAAACTCCGACCACAGTTTCCACAACAAGGCCTTCGATCAATACGGTGTCTGCCAAGGGTGCTCCCGGGTTCTTCCACTCTTTGGTGATTGAATAACGCACAACCAGCGGATACTGTGAGCAAGCTGGCCCGCGTTTTCAGGGCGGGCATTTTCGCACATATTGGCCATAGTCGTCTTTGCTTCCGAGCCCACAGCATGCTTCCCAGTGACCCGGTATTAACGGTTTTACTCTGCGCCGCCGCGTATGTGGCAGGCTCGGTGCTGTTTGCGCTGCCGGTGTGCCAGCTCTGGAAACTGCCAGATCCGCGGGCCCAGGGGTCCGGAAACCCCGGTGCCACCAACGTCTACCGCACAGGCGGTTGGCCGCCAGCCCTGTTGACTCTGGCGCTGGATGCGGCCAAAGGCTGGCTGCCCGTGTGGCTGGCCCATGCCGCCGGCCTTTCGGTAATGGTGCAGGCCGTTGTTGCCCTGTGCGCCGTCACCGGCCACATGATTCCGATCTTCTATCGATTCAAAGGAGGAAAAGGTGTCGCAACCGCGCTCGGGGCCGGCCTTGCCCTGGCACCGGTCACAACGTTGATGATGGCGGCTATCTGGATGTTGGTGATCTGGCGCTGGCGCATTTCAGCCCTCGCCTCGCTGGTGGCGATTATCAGCGGCCCGCTTATCAGCGCCTTCCTCGAACCGGAAACCCTGCCCCTGTTCGGTTTGCTCGCGCTGCTGATCGTCGTTCGCCACCGGAACAACCTGATCCGACTGGCCCAGGGACGCGAAGCAGGGCTCTAACAATCAGTCCACCAAACCGGTGGATCGCGGTTCGTTGATCGGTGGCAAGGTATTCATCGGCCACCGGGGCACCGCGACAATCCGCTCACCGTCCTGCTGGCCGGCCTTCATGCGCTGGGCCCCGGCGTAGGCAATCATTGCACCGTTATCCGTACAGAATTCCGGCCGTGCGTAGAATACGTGAGCCTTGAGCTTGCCGGTCATTTTCTCCAGGCCCGCCCGCAGCCTTTTATTGGCGCTGACCCCTCCGGCAATGACCAGCCGTTTGCAACCTGTCTGCTCCAGGGCCCGACGGCACTTGATGGTGAGTGTATCGACCACGGCGGCTTCGAACGCCAGGGCAATATCCGCACGGGTCTGCTCATCCAGCCCGCCTGCCTCACGCGCGGCATTGACGGTGTTGAGGGTGAAGGTTTTCAGGCCGCTGAAACTAAAATCCAGTCCTGGCCGGTCAGTCATTGGCCTCGGGAACCGGTAACGGCCTTCGGTACCCTTTTCCGCCAGCGCCGCCACCCGAGGGCCTCCGGGATAGTCCAGACCGAGCATCTTGGCGGTCTTGTCGAAGGCCTCGCCCGCGGCATCGTCGACCGATTCGCCGAGCATCTCATACTCGCCAATGCCATCAACCCTTACCAGTTGGGTATGACCACCCGAGACCAGCAATGCGACGAACGGAAACCCGGGCGGGTTGTCTTCCAACATGGGCGCCAGCAGGTGCCCTTCCATGTGGTGCACGCCCAACACAGGAACACCCAGGGCGAAGCCCAGGGCATGGGCCACCGAGCCGCCCACCATCAGGGCGCCCACCAGCCCAGGCCCCGCAGTGTAGGCAATACCCTCTATGTCGGCTCGACGCTTGCCCGCATCTGACAATACCTGATCGCACAGGGGCAGCAGCTTTCGAACGTGATCCCGGGACGCCAGCTCAGGCACGACCCCCCCGTAATCGGCGTGCATGTCGATCTGACTGAACAGGGCATGTCCCAGCAATCCCGCTTCGGTGTCATACAGCGCCACGCCAGTCTCATCACAGGACGTCTCGATACCTAGAATCAGCATAATGTCGGGCCACATTGGTTGGCAGAAATGAAAACGACGCGCATTTTAGCAGAAACCCGAAACCCTCTGGCAGATTCATCGAACAAACATTGACCTTGCTATAACGCAGGCGCTATCATTGCCGCCCTAAAATATGCACTGGTCGAGTTTTAGCCAATCTGACCAGGGATCGAGAACCGGTCTGGCTACGCCAGCCGGGCAAAATTGAAACCGAATCTATCAGGTAGGTGATTTTCGAATGCCAGCTGTTAAAGTGAAAGAGAATGAACCGTTTGACGTAGCACTGCGTCGCTTCAAGCGTTCCTGCGAAAAAGCGGGTGTACTTTCTGAAGTACGTCGTCGTGAGCACTACGAGAAGCCGACCGCTGTTCGTAAGCGCAAAGCAGCCGCTGCCGTTAAGCGTCATCTCAAGAAGCTTCAGCGGGAACAGCGCAAGTTCGAGCGTCTGTACTAAGTTTTATCTGACGCCGCTTGACTGCAAAGCACTGATTGCCTGTACAGCCGCAGGCTGCACAGAGCGACTCAAAAATGCCGCCGAGGCCTGGCTTCGGCGGCATTTTTGGCTATTGGCCAACTCCGATGACGGCCTGATGTGGAGCCCCCATGAGCGGACTGATCCCTCAACAGTTTGTTGAAAACCTGCTGGATCGTATCGACCTGGCAGAACTGATCGGTTCACGCATCACGCTCAAGAAGGCCGGGGCCAACTACAAGGCCTGCTGTCCGTTCCACGACGAGAAAACGCCCTCGTTCAATGTCCGGCCGGACAAGGGCTTTTATCACTGTTTCGGTTGCGGCGCTCATGGCGATGCGATCAGCTTTGTCCGGGAGTTTGAAGGCCTGGGTTTTACCGAGGCGGTAGAAGAACTGGCCAAGCGGGTTGGTCTCGAAGTGCCCTATGACCGGGCGGCAAAGCAGGAAATCCAGCAGGCGCGGACATTAACTGACGCTCTGGACTTCGCCAGCCGCTTCTACCAGTCATCACTCAAGGGCCAGCAGGGCGCCTACGCCCGGGACTACCTCCAACAACGAGGGCTGGATAACGACATCATTGAACAGTACCAGGTGGGCTATGCCCCCTCAACCGGTACCGCACTGTTTGATGCCGCCAGCAAAGACCTGCAGCGCCCGCTGATTGAAACCGGCACGGTTTCCGACAAATACGGCAGGCCCCGGGACCTGTTCCGCAACCGGGTCATGTTCCCGATTCGGAATACTCGCGGAAGGACCGTTGCCTTCGGTGGCCGCACGCTTGGCGACGACAAGGCTAAATACATCAACTCTCCGGAGTCGGATGTATTTCACAAGAGCCGAGAGATCTACGGTCTGTTTGAAGCGAAGCAGGCCATCCGGCAGCTGGACAAGCTGCTGGTGGTTGAAGGCTACATGGACGTAATTGCCCTCGCCCAGCACGGCATTCACTATGCGGTTGCGACACTGGGCACGGCCACGAACCAGGACAGCCTACAGGCACTACTGAAGCAGGTAAGGCACATTGTGTTCTGCTTCGATGGGGACCAGGCCGGTTTCCGGGCCGCCGACCGGGCCATGGAGAACGCGCTGGAACTGATGGCCGACGGCCTGCACCTTCAGTTCCTGATGCTCCCCCAGGGCGAGGACCCGGACACCCTTGTGCGCAAGGAGGGGCCAGAGGCATTCCAGAAGCGCATAGAAGGGGCAACACCTCTGTCACGGTACCTGTTTGACCGGCAGAGCGAAGGGCTGGACCTGCAACTACCAGAGCACCGGGGCGAACTGCGAGCCAGGGTTGAACCTCTGCTCAACAAGATGCCCAGAAGCACCCTCCGGGATGCCATGTGGCACGAAATGCTCCGTCTATGCGGGGGCCGGAACCAGTGGCAGAACCGCCAACAGGGTCAGAAAGGCCGATGGAACGGCGAGCGACGGGATCGGGTTTCCGAGGATCGCATTGATGTGAAGCTCAGCAAGGACAGTATTCTGTGCCTTGCCCTGCTGGAAGCGCCGGACCTGGCCACCGAAGTGACCGACCTGGCAAGCAGCTCCCGGCAGTTCAATCAGGCCCGAAATTTTGCCGAGTGGATCCTGGCAAGCGACATTCGGGACCGGAAAACACTGGTCCGCACGCTGGCACTGGATTCAGCCGCTCGTGAGCGGTTTTACCACCTGTTTGACGGGATTGAGCACATTCCCGCGCGGGAGAGTACCTTGGCCGCCGCCCGAGAGCTGCTGAGCCCGAACGAAGAGGCATCCCGCCAGCAACGGCTTGCCACACTATTGAGAAACCTGTCCAACCTCACAAGCGAGGAACGACAGGAGCTGAGAGCCCTGAGTGGTGGCACCGGGGACTAACAGCACTTGAAACTTGACGCACTGATCACCATCTAACCATTCGGTGGCAGAGCGACCGAGCGACAGCTATAATGGCTGTTTAACTTTTTTCCGTCTAAAAGCGAGTTCACAGGGTGTCTATGTCAGGCAATTCGCAAAAATCACGTTTGAAAGACCTCATTGCACGAGGCAAGGAACAAGGTTACCTGACTTACGCCGAGGTAAACGACCACCTCCCGGAAGACATCGCCGACCCGGATCAGGTCGAAGACATTATTCGCATGATCAACGACATGGGTATCCAGGTGTGTGAAGAAACACCAGACGCCGATACCCTGCTGATGACCGAGGGCGACTCCACTGCTGACGAAGCCGCCGCCGCTGAAGCCGCCGCCGCTCTGGCCGCCGTTGAAACCGATGCCGGCCGCACCACGGACCCTGTGCGCATGTACATGCGTGAAATGGGTACCGTCGAGCTGCTGACCCGCGAAGGCGAAATTGTCATTGCCAAGCGCATCGAAGAAGGCATCCGCGATGTGATGGCCGCTGTTGCCCACTTTCCGGGCACTGCCGGTACGGTAATCCAGGCTTACGACCGCATTCTCGAAAACGAAGGCCGCATCAGCGACATCGTAACGGGCTTCCTCGATCCCGACGACGCCGAGCCCTTCATGGGCGAGGAAACCACCACCGAGAGTTCCGACGATTCCGATTCCTCTTCCGACGATGACGACGACTCCTCGGAAGAAGAAACCGATAACGGCCCGGATCCGGAAGAGACCCGTCTTCGTTTCGAACTGCTGAACGAAAAGCTGGATGCCGCCAATAAGGCCCTGGCCAAGCACGGCCGTTCCGACAAGAAAACCCAGGAAGCTCTGAACGAGCTGGGCCAGGTTTTTGCGCCCTTCAAGCTCGCTAACAAGGCGTTTGACGAGCTGGTCAACGTGGTTCGCTCCACCAACGATCTGGTTCGCGAGAATGAGCGCGCGATCATGCAGATCTGTGTTCGCGAGTGCAAAATGCCCCGCAAGGACTTCATCAAGTCTTTCCCGGGCAACGAGACCAACCTGGATTGGGCCGACAAGATCGTCAAGAGCAAGAAGCCTTACGCGGCGCCCATGGCCGAGCGTGTCGACGAGATTGTTCGCCTGCAGAAGCGCATCCAGAACGTGCAGACCGAAGTGGACCTGGACGTTGCCGACATCAAGGAAATCAACCGTCGCGTCTCAATCGGTGAAGCCAAGGCTCGCCGTGCCAAGAAAGAAATGGTTGAAGCCAACCTGCGTCTGGTTATTTCCATTGCCAAGAAGTACACCAACCGCGGTTTGCAGTTCCTGGACCTGATCCAGGAGGGCAACATTGGACTGATGAAGGCGGTCGACAAGTTCGAATACCGTCGGGGTTACAAGTTCTCGACCTACGCCACCTGGTGGATTCGTCAGGCCATCACCCGCTCCATCGCGGACCAGGCCCGCACCATCCGTATTCCGGTGCACATGATCGAAACCATCAACAAGCTCAACCGCATCTCCCGCCAGATGCTGCAGGAGATGGGCCGCGAGCCCACGCCGGAAGAGCTGGGCGAGCGCATGGAAATGCCGGAGGACAAGATCCGCAAGGTATTGAAGATCGCCAAAGAGCCGATTTCCATGGAAACGCCGATCGGCGACGACGAGGACAGCCATCTGGGCGACTTCATCGAAGATATCCAGGCCCTATCCCCGGTGGATTCCGCCACCGCCGAAGGCCTGCGCGAAGCCACCCGCTCGGTACTGGCCGGCCTTACCGCCCGCGAGTCCAAGGTATTGCGGATGCGCTTCGGTATCGAGATGAACACCGACCACACCCTGGAAGAAGTCGGCAAACAGTTCGACGTAACCCGGGAGCGAATCCGTCAGATCGAAGCGAAGGCCCTGCGCAAACTGCGTCACCCGTCACGCTCCGATCACCTGCGCGGCTTTATCGACGATCAGGGCAACGGATAAGCACCACAACAGTAGCGGGCGCCACACCTCACCGGTATAATGGCGCCCGCTTTGTTTCCCCCCAGGAAACACCTTTCAAAACAGCATTCGCTGAACGGGCCTATAGCTCAGTTGGTTAGAGCAGGGGACTCATAATCCCTTGGTCGCTGGTTCGAGTCCAGCTGGGCCCACCATATTTCTCGATTGTAGAAAAACCAACCACTGAGTAGTTAAAGCTAGCCGCTTTAAACCGTCAACTTAATTTACACACACCACCTCAGCAGTCCCGCTCCGATAATCCAACCGACTGAATATAAGGGCATTGCCTATCCTGGCCTAGAACCTGCTTAATCTTAAAAGCATAACGCACGGAAGGCATCGGGAGTATTAGGTTATGAAGTTCAACAAATTGAAACTTGCAGCGGGAAGCATATTAACTGGTTTGATGTTTAGCACCAGTGCACAAGGCGCCATGATTTCCTGCAACACCGATCCAACGGTCAATTACATGCAGATATCCGATGAAAAGGTATCGGCATGTCTTGCATCTGGGGTAGGAAATATCAACGGCAACCCCGAAAACCCCAATAACAGTCTTTTTATTTCGGGCGTCGGAAGCGATTATGAGCTTGCAAGCAAGTCCGACGAGCCCACCAAAAACCCCTACAATCTGAGCTACGGCAGTGACCCTAACACTTGGGAATTCGATGCCAGCTTCTGGAACGATTACTCGGAAGGGGCGCTTGGATTTAAATTTGGAACAGGCAACCAGCCAGACGAATGGTTTGTATTTTCTCTCCAATCTCTCGTTAGCTCGGGAGCATGGGCCTTTATAGAAGGCTCTGATGTGAGAACGAGAGGTGACGGCTTATCGCACGTTAACCTCTACGGAAAAAAAGGCGATATCACCGTACCTGAACCGGGCACAATTGCTTTGCTCGGCCTTGGCCTCGTCAGCATGACAATAGCCCGGAGAAGGGGCAAAGCTGCCTGAAAATTTGTCAGATTTCTTTACAGGTAATACCAGGCTCCTCCATGAGGAGCCTTTTTTGCATCAAACAATCATTGCCAGAACCACTCTTCTTTCCTCCGTAGCAATCAAACTTAAGTTTCGCGCGACCGATTACTAGGGGAAACGTGGTTTTGCAGACATTGATTTCTGTCAAAAAAGCCAACGTCCCCAAAAGACCAGCCGAATACACTACCTCCTGAACGAAAATACCAGCCGCGCTCACAACCAGTGCGGCCCGTATATAAAAACAACGAAGTAATGGAGTGTATCAATGGCTTTTTCCTCCCGTTCCCGGTCAAGGGCTCTTTCCCTTGCGATCACCACCGCCTCTGTCGGTTTCTCTGTTTCGGTTAATGCAAGCATGGGCAACCTCGGCACCACCTACGGCGTCATGCCAGTGGATGTTGCCACAGCCCAGTCACTGTCCATGTTCAACGATCAGGTGTCAGCCACCTATTACAACCCAGCCTATCTCACCAAAGATGAGCGTGGAGAGCTGACGGCTGGCATTCTGCACGCCGAGCAGGAGCTTCGTTCCGCCAACCCGAATGCCAATGGCGATATCCTGGCCAATTCACCGAGCCAACACGTTCTGATCGGCATGAAGACCAATCTGGGTTCGCTGACCCGCTTCAAGCACCCGATCTATCTCGGGTTTATTGCCGGTGTCGAGAAATACGGCAAGGAAATGCTGGCGTTCGATTCACAGACCACGGAGAACGGCCAGTTCCTGCAATACGGAAAAGAGCCCCTGTTCCTGAACATCGGTGGCGCAACCCCGATCTGGCGTGGTATCTCCGCTGGTGCGTCGGTGCGTGTCACCCTGGATGCCCAGGCGAACCTTGATGCCGTCTCTACCCTCGGTGGCGAGACCAGCCGCGAGCGGCTCTCGGTGAATGCCGAGCCCTCTCTGAAAACCATTCTGGGCACCAATATCGATCTGGGCAGCACCTTTTGCCCTGACAGCAGCTGTTTCCTGGACGGTTGGGAAACCGCATTCACCTATCGCACCAAGTCGGCAGCCTCCACATCTGTGGACTCCAACATCATTGTGACCCAAACCATTCCGGATCCGGGCCTGAGCCTGGCGGTTTCTACCATTGATTCCTTCCAGCCGGAAACCTTCGGTGTTGGCGCGCAATACAAGGGCGAAAACTGGCGGATCGGTGGCAGCGTTGAGCAGCAGAACTGGTCAGAGCTGGAGAACGAGTTTTCCTCCGACACCATCAAAGATCAGCAGTCCGTGGCAGCGGGCAGCCGGATTCAGTTCGACGACGTGCTTATTCCACGGATCGGCGCCGAGTATGCTCTTAACAAGAACTTTTCCGTGCGCGGCGGTGTTGCCTATGAGGAATCACCGCTCAAGTCCACCCGCAATCCGGAGATTAATTATCTCGACACCGACAAGATTGTGGTCGGCCTGGGACTGAGCGCCACTTACGACCGCACCCGCCTGCTGGCCTACCCTGTGCGCCTGGATATTGGCTATCAGTACCAGCAGCTCCAGGAGCGGGATTTCACGCTGGTCGATTTTGATGGCAACGAGACCCCGGTTACGGCAGACGGCGACGTGCACGTTGTCAGCGGCTCCATCACCCTGAAGTTTTAAGGAGGGCATGCCATGAAACACTACAAAATACTGGCACTGGTTCCCGCCCTGTTATTGGCCGCCTGTGGCGGCGACGAACAGACTATGAATGAGACAACTTCACCCGGCTCGGTGGTTTACTCCTACCCCGCCGACGGGCAGGCGGATGTCAGCCCGAAAGCCGACATCGTTCTGCGATTCAGCCATGCCATAACCGATGAGGATGCGGACCTGCAAAACAAGATCCTGGTGGAATCCCAGGGCCAGACCGTGGCCTTCTCGATCAGCCGGGTAGACAGGGGCAAAAGCCTGAAGTTGTCACCCACCTCGGAGCTCGACCAGCTCGGCGCCTACACGGTAACCTTCAACGAGCCACTGATGGCCGAGGGCGGTCGGAAGATAGACATACCCAACGCGGTGGGTGACGCCGGCATACAGTTCGAGACCCGGGGCAGTTTCTCTGGGCCGGCAAGCAAAACCAACTCGGCGGAGGCTTTTGGTATTGCCTGGCAGGTTCCGGCAAACAACAGCCCCTTCGAGGTGATGAACTTCTCCACCTTCCGGATGGCGATGACCCATCCCGTCCACCCCGAGTGGCAGGCTCTGGGCGGTTCAATCAAGCTTCTTGATGGCAACGGCGATGAAGTACCGGCGACGGTACTGGTAAAAGGCAACCGGATAACGGTTGACCCCTGTGTAGTCGAGGACCCAAGGGAGTGTGGCAGTAAGAACGACGTTCTGGACACCAACCAGACCTACACACTGCAGCTCGATAACCTGGCCAGCCTGACTTCCCCACAGGCCGACCGGTTCAGCCAGGAGATCACGTTCACGCCCCGCGAAACCGGCCCCACCGTCGTACTGCAGCAGTCTGCCGTTGATTCAGGGCTTGCCACAGGCTCGACAGAAGAAGACGCGACCCGATCGGTTCTGAATGGCCAGATCATCAACGGCGTCACGCTCAACTCGGTGTTACAAGGTGAAGCAGGCCCCTCTCAGCAGAGCGGCGACCTGTTTGCCGAGTTGGCCTATGCGCCGGCTTTCGAAACCGATGAAGCCTTGCCTTTGCGCATTGCGCGCGGCAGCGTGCTAAACAGCACAAGCCTTGATGTTCTTGTGGGCGGGGAAGTTCCTGTTCTGGATGCCGCCACCGGCCAACTCCAGACAACGGGTAATATCAAGGTCACCATGCTGTCAGACGCCTCCGGCTATCTCAGCCCCAACCCCTATACCGACGACCTGAACGCGCCAAGACACATCACGCTGTTTATGGATGTCTCCATGAATACCGAAAATGGCCAGCCCAACGCGGCCCTGTCACAGGACCTGATGGGGGTGGAGCTGCGCGGTATCGCCCTGGTGCAGGATGGTGTGCTGACCATCGACGCCATCGGCATGGTGGAACCCAACCTGCTTGGACAGGAGTACACCGACTCAACCATCGCATTCCACTTGCAGGCTGCCACCGATGCCGACTCGGTACTGGATGCCGAAATGCTCCGTGAACTGGACAGCACCGCACCAAACCTGGTCAGCTGGATGCCCGGCCCGGCCAACGCCATTCCCGATACGCGCCAGTCCATGCAGCGGCCCGGCGACCCGGTGATTCTGTTCTTTGACGAGCCACTTTCCCCGGACTCGATAAATCAGGGGGTATCTCTGATCGCCGATGGCGTTCCTGTCGAGACACTTGAGACAAGACTGGACGGAACTGCCGTCATCCTTAATCCTGGCGATGGTTTGCGCCATGGCGTTGACTACGAAGTCCTCATTGATGGTTTGACCGATCTGGCCGGCAACCCGGCCACCACCGCCCCTCTGCAGTTTTCACTGAATAACATCGGCGATTCCTCTGTAACCAGACGCCCTGCACTCGCCTTGACCACTTATCCGGGTTACCCGTGCGAGACCGACCACAGCCTGCTGGACCTCTCCGCCGGCATACTTGGCCAGTGTTATTCGGATGGTGGTATCGGCGACACTTTGCCAGTCAGCACCATGCCGTCAGATCGCCCCATTACCGTGGTCTTCTCGAAGTCCATGGACCTGAATTCCATCATTCCGGGCAACACGTTTATCGTTGAAAAAGTAAGCCAGGAACCAAATGGCTCCGTTACGGTTATTGAAAACGAGGTGCCTGGCCGGCTCGAAAAAAACCTCCAACGGATACGCTTTTACCCGGACCAGCCCTGGGAGGCCGGCGCGCACTACCGGTATACGCTCAAGTCTTCTGAAGATGCCGGAACCTGCACGGCTGGAGCCTATACCTCGATTTGCGATTCCGATGGCCTGGCCCTGAAAACCGATCTGCTTGAAGGGTTGGATGACGGCGATGGCAACAACGGGCCAGATGACTTGGTCATTTATTTCACCGGAACCGAGCCACTGGACAGCGTGTTCACGCCGCTTCGGAACCTGCCAGTCCGCGATACCAACGCCAATTTCCTTGTGGATTGCAACTCCAATACCAACCCGGACTGTCTCGAACCTTTTGAGCACGAAGGCAGCGATGCTGATGGATGGGCCGCTTCAGCCAATTCAACCAAACTGAGGGTGCGCAATAACGAGGCGTCTGCTTCTCCACCAGTGATTGTGGCCAGTACTGCCGATGCCCGGGTTGGCTGCGAAACCGGCGAGCGGTGCCCGAAAGATAAGTTCATCTATCAGACCTATGCCCTGAACACAGAAGTTGTCGGCCCTGGCGTGTATGAACCAACCGGCGATGAGGGGATTCTGGTGAACCTGTATCCCACGCAATTGGCAACCACATCGATCAGTGTGTTTACAGAGCTTCGGGTTTTTGGATTTATCCCACTTCAAGAAGAGTCCATTACCAATACCCAGGTCCTCCGCATGCGCTATGCCAAAGACGACCCGGCGTGTTCGGGCCCGGGCTGCAGCCGTTCTGGGCTGATACCCGGGGTGATAACCGAAGGTGATAACGGCCAACCAGTATTCAAGACCCGCGCCGAGCTGATGCTCGATGCACCCGACATGGAAATTCCGTTGGGTGGCCGCCACGATCTGTACGGGCGGGAATTCGTACTTGAACTTGAAGGCGATATTACCTTTTTCGATGACGGGCGCATGCAGATTGAGCAACGCAACTCGAATCTCGTGGACATTAACGTTCGGGCTCGAGCCCTGGGAGTTCCTGGGGGTGAAATTGTGACGATTGATCTGCCCCTACAGATTCCCGAACAGGGCGTCTACCTCAACTTCATCTCCAACCCGGTCAAAGAGATCCCGGCAGAGCAGTAAAAGCTCTGAAACTTCTGCAAAGGGCCAGCCTTCGGGTTGGCCCCTTTTGCACCGGGTCCAACCGGGGCCTATTTACCCATCCAAGTCATTTACTGCTAATCTGGTTGCACATTGAAACCGCTATAGCCAAACAACAAATCGCCAGGAGAGCTCCTCATGGAAAACGGCACCCACTATCGTACCTGTCACCTTTGCGAGGCCATGTGCGGTGTCGCTATTGAAATGAAGGGCGGCAGGATCGCCTCCATCAAGGGCGATGAAAACGACCCCTTGAGCCGGGGGCATATCTGTCCGAAGGCGGTTGCGCTGCAGGATCTGCACGAGGATCCGAACCGGTTGAAGAAGCCCATACGGAAAACCGGGGCCGGCTGGCAGGAAATGGAATGGGACGAGGCGTTTGATCTGGTTGCCGAAAAACTCCACCAGACCCGTCAGGATCACGGCCGCAACAGCATCGGCGTATACCTGGGCAATCCGAACGTCCACAACCATGGCTCTCTGGTTGCCACCATGCCACTGCTGCGGGCCATCGGGACCCAGAACCGTTTTTCAGCAACTTCTAACGATCAACTGCCCCACATGCTGGCCAGCCTGGAGATGTTCGGGCACCAGGTTCTGTTTCCGATTCCGGACATCGATCACACGGATCTGTTTATCTGCATCGGCGCCAACCCCATGGCGTCCAATGGCAGCCTGATGACCGTTCCCGACTTTCGGGGGCGACTCAAGGCCCTGAAACAGCGCGGTGGCAAGATGGTTGTCGTGGACCCCCGCCGTACCGAGACTGCGAAGCTGGCCGACGAATTTCACTTCATCCGGCCCGGAAGCGATGCCCTGCTGATGATGGCCATGGTGCATACGTTGTTCGAAGAGGGTTTGGTAGATCCCGGCCCGGCCGAAAGACTGGTGAAAGACGCAGACCTTCTGCGTCTGGCCGCCCTCAGTTTCACCCCGGAAGCGGTCAGCGAGCATACCGGCATTTCCGCCGAGGACATTCGCGCCCTCATCCGACAACTGGCCACCACACGAAAGGCGGCGCTCTACACGAGAATGGGCACCAGCACCCAGACGTTTGGCGGCGTCGCAACATGGCTGGCCTACTGCCTCAATATCCTGACCGGCAAGCTGGACCTGCCGGGTGGCGTGCTGTTCTCGCAGCCGGCGATTGATCTGATCGAACTGGGTGCCATGGCAGGCCAGAAAGGCCACTTCGGCAAGCGCCAGAGCCGTGTGAAAGGCTTACCCGAATTTGCCGGCGAGTACCCGGCCAGCACCATGGCCGATGAAATTCAGACGCCTGGCGAAGGGCAGATACGGGCCTTTGTCACCGTTGCCGGCAACCCGGTGCTCTCCAGCCCCAACGGGAAACGTCTGGACGAGGCCCTGGGTGGCCTCGATTTCATGGTCTCGGTGGACTATTACCTGAACGAAACCACACGTCATGCCGATATCATTCTGCCACCGACAGCGGCACTGGAACGCAGCCACTACGATCTGATTTTCAGCATGTTTGCGGTGCGCAATGTCGCCAAATACAGTGACGCATTGTTCGATGCCGGCCCGGATACCCGGCATGACTGGCAAATTTTACTGGAGCTGGCCCACCGGCTGGAAAAGCTCCGGAAAGGCGGTCGACTGCCCTTGCGCACGGAACTGGGCTGGCGCGCATTCAAGCAGATTGGACCGGATCCCATTCTCGATCTGCTGCTGCGCTCAGGCCCCTATGGCGCCGATGCCGGGCGCGCCCGGGGATTGCTGCAGCCTGCCGTTGATCTGGTTCTAGACATTCTGCCGAAGCGACACCCACTTCGGGGACTGGCCAGGCTCAGCCCGCTGAACCGCCACTGGCAGGAACTGCCGAAAGGGTTATCCCTGAGTGCGCTCAAGGACAACCCGAACGGGGTCGATCTCGGGCCGCTCCAGCCGTCCTTGCCAGAACGCCTGTTTACGCGCGATGGCAAGATCAACCTTGCGCCCAGACGTTACCTTGACGATCTCGGCAGACTGCACGATGCCCTGGCTGCGCCGACCGAAGACAACCTGCAACTGATTGGCAGACGCCATGTGCGCAGCAATAATTCCTGGATGCATAACAGTCAGCGGCTGGTGAAGGGCAAGGACCGCTGCACCCTGATGATTCACCCCAGGGATGCCAGCCGGCTGGGCCTGCAGGCCGCTGACTCAGCCGAGATAACATCTGAGTCCCGACAGATTGTGTTACCGGTCGAGATTACCGAAGATATTATGCCGGGCGTGGTGTCTATTCCCCATGGCTGGGGCCACGACCGGGACGGAACCGGCCAGTCGGTGGCGGCTGCCCACGCTGGCGCCAGCATCAATGACGTGCTCAGCGACAGCAACATTGATCCGCTCTCTGGCACTTCCGTATTGAATGGGCAATCCGTTACTGTCAAAGTCTGGCGCCCGGAGCGCCAACGCAAACGGGCCTGATTCAAAGAGGAGCCGATAATGCCCCAGTGGCTGCAGTGGAGTCTGATTATTGCCGGTCTCATCGCCATCATTCTGCTGGTGATTTTCATCCGGCGTCAGATAGGGTTGCTTTCGGAAAACCGCAAACGTCAGGCCAAGGTCGAGGAGTTCCAGACGAACCGCAGGAAAGACATGATCCAGAGTGTTCGTGTCATTGCCATGGCGGTTGAAGAGGATCAGATCGAATACTCGGAAGCCTGCCTGAGGCTCAAGGGCCTGCTGGACCACATTGCTCCGGAGTTACTGGAGCAGGCGCCTTTCAGAGTCTTCCAGGAGGTGCATGACCAGTTGCAGCACATGCCCACCCACAGGGCACGGCAGGCAACAGAAACGAAGTTCGTGGATAAAATGGACAAGGAACGGTTTGAGGTTGAGCAAAAGCACGCCGACGCGATTCGCCGAGCCGCAACCGCTGTCCGACACCATTCCTTTTAGGCATCGCGCCGGCAATCCAGTGCATAGTGCAACTGGTCAGACCTTATTTTTGTAACAGTTTGTAACGGGAATAGTAGTAAAACAGATATTTTCGCTCAAAAAATCAAACGGTTCTGGCGGCTTTAAAAATTGACGCTCGCCTCATTCCTTCCCGGTTACAACTATTGACTTTTCTTTTCTCCATCAGGGTCTAAATTGAAAACAGGGACGCACCTATCATCTGCGGAAGGTGCCACCTAACGTTGTTTTCTCCTGATAAGTTTGGACGACACTGCAATAAAGCGGGTGAGCTTGCCGGCCTTTGGGCCGGCTTTTTTTGGGAATTTCGAAAGAAATGGGCCGTTACTGGCTCATCATACCGGCCATGGCCATGACACTGTCCTTGCTGTTAACCAGCTCGTCAAACTGCTCCTCCACTTGCTCCCGATTGAGCCCCAGCTCATCATAAACCGCCTGGCTAACTTCTTCCCCCGCTCCCAAAGCCACGCCCCGGGCGGTTAACAGCTGGCGTCCCAGCCATAGCAACCGGGCATAAACGCTGTGACTGCCATCGTAGGAGGGATTCTTCTGATAGCGGATCGCCAGGGTGACTTCGTCCGGCATCCCCCAATTTTCCATCAACTGGGCCGCGATCTGTTCCCGGGTGATCCCCAGCAAATAGTGTTCGGTGACCGAGGAATCGATATCAGGATTCACTTCCAGAGAACGGCAAACCAGCTTGAAATGGGGCGGAAACACCTGCGCCAGAACAAGATGACCAAAGTTATGGAGCAGTCCGCCAAGGTAGGCAAGACCGAACACGGGCCGCTCGCCCCGGGGCATCATGCTGGCCAGAATACCCGCTGACTGGGCCTGCCAGATTGCCTGTTGCCAGTAATCCACATAGCCCTCCGGATGATCCTGGGGCTGCTTGAGTGCCCGGCCAAGCGAAAGCCCCATAGCCAGGTTCATGACCAGGTCGAAACCGAGCACCCGGGAAACCGCGTCGTGCACCGATTTTACCTGGCCTGCCGCCGCATAAAACGAGGACGACGCCCAGCTTACAACCTGCGCGGCGAGGCTGGGGTCACTCTCGACAATATCCACGAGGTCCCCCATGACGGCGTTAGGATTAACCCGCAGATGGATGATGCGCTGGGCGGTTTCCGGCAGCGGCGGCAACTCCAGGGTGTCTTCCAGTCGCTGCTGTATTCTCAGACCGGTGAATTTCTTGATGGCGGAATGGAACTGATCCCGATCCCTGCCGTGGTCATCAAGATTAACGTTAATGGATTCCGGAGCAACGGCGAAGGAACGCCGATCAGCCTTGGCGGTGAGGGCACGGAAATCCTCGGCGGGCATCACCATCGCCAGATTCTGCTCGCCCAGCTCCAGGGCAACCGCTGCCAGGTCGTCCACCCGGTCGTCAACCACGGTTGGCCAACCCGTCAGTGATGGCAATGCAGGAAGGGCCTTGAGGCCGGCCCTTTCCCGAACCCGCAACTGTTCACGTCGTTTCATCAGGCGCAGGTCACGGCCCAGTTGCTTATTCAGCTGTTCCAGGTCAATCAGATCGTCGCGGCGGCAGATTACCTGGAGGTTCCCTTGATCATCACTGAGCAACACCATTCGCAACAGTTCTTTCTGGCTCGCCTGGCCTGCATCCCTGAGTGATACGCCTGCTGCGGTCTCACCCAGCGCCTGCTGAACTGCGACAGGTAATTCCATAACTTTCTCCCGAATATTGCTGTTTCCCGTCGGATAACCAGAACCTGAAAATCACACCAAGTTCAGTATAGGGTAAAGAAATTACCCCAGCGTTGACCGAACTCTATTTCCAAACCGATTTCATACGCCCACGGAGAGCGAATGGACGTCTTTACACATCGCCGTACCGGGTTCTTTCACCAAGCCATCGTCGAACCAGAGCGCGGACAATCTCCGAATGAGTCATCAGGCCAGGAGCCATTTCCCGAACTGGCTCAATCCACCCCTTATCGCGCTCAAAGTCCGCCAGCCGAAATTGCATCATACCGGTTTGCCGGGTGCCCAACACCTCGCCCGGCCCCCGAATCTCCAGATCTTTCTCGGCGATAAAGAAGCCATCCTGGCTGTCCCGCAGCGCCTGCAGTCGGGCCTTGCCATTGGCGGATAACGGCGGGTGGTACATCAACACGCAAAAACTGGCCTGCTCACCCCGGCCAACACGGCCACGAAGCTGATGCAACTGGGCCAGCCCCAGGCGCTCCGGGTTTTCGATAATGATCAGCGACGCGTTGGGCACATCCACCCCAACCTCAATGACAGTGGTCGCCACCAGCAGGTCCAGCTCGCCCACTTTGAACTGCTCCATGACCGCCGCTTTTTCCTGAGCCTTAAGCCGACCGTGCACCAGCCCCACTTTAAGATCCGGCAGTCGCTCAGCGAGCTCCTGAGCAGTGCCTTCTGCTGCCTGGCACTGAAGGGCTTCGGATTCCTCAATCAACGTGCAGACCCAGTAAGCCTGTCGCCCTTCCTGGCAAGCGCCGCGAACCCGTTCGATCACATCCTCCCTGCGGCTATCGGGAATCACGATGGTTTCGATCGGCTTTCGTCCCGGCGGAAGTTCGTCAATGACCGAGGTATCCAGGTCTGCATAGGCGCTCATGGCGAGGGTTCGGGGAATGGGTGTTGCGGTCATAATCAACTGATGAGGCGCCAGTGCCCCACCCACGCCCTTCTCCCTTAAAGCCAGCCTCTGGTGAACACCAAAGCGATGCTGCTCGTCCACGATCACCAGGGCAAGGCGGTGAAACTCCACATCCTCCTGAAACAGGGCATGGGTGCCTATCACCACTCCGGCCTCGCCGGACTGGACCGCTTCCAGCGTTTCAGCCCGGGTTTTGCCCTTAACCTTTCCGGACAACCAGGCCAGGCGAATACCAAGGGGTTCCAGCCATGCCCGGAAATTCTGGAAGTGCTGTTCGGCAAGGATTTCGGTGGGCGCCATCAGCGCTACCTGGGCGCCGGCACCGATGGCCTGCAGTGCCGCCAGCGCGGCCACCACCGTTTTCCCGGATCCAACATCACCCTGAACGAGTCGAAGCATGGGCAGCGGCTGGCTCAGATCCTGACGAATGTCGGCCAGTACATGACGCTGTGCACCGGTGAGTGCAAATGGCAGGGAATCCAGGAAACGCTCGGGCAAATCACCCGTCGGCAGCAGTGGTAGCGCTTCGCGGGCCTGGATCTGCTCTCGCACCTGCAGTAGGCTCAATTGGTGCGCCAGCAGCTCTTCCATCACCAACCGCTGTTGCGCCGGGTGGCGCCCCTCCATCAGCAGGTTTACCGGCGCGCTGGCAGGCGGAGAATGCACCAGTTGAACCGCTTCGGTGATTCCGGGTAGCTGGTATTCAGCCAACAGTCCCTGCGGTAGCCAGTCCTTGATCGGGAATCGCTGGAGATAGCTCAGAGCCTGCTGGCAAAGCGATCGCACCCTGGGCTGTTGAATCCCCTCTGTCAGCGGGTATACCGGTGTCAGGGTTGCTTCACCTTCCGCCGGCATGGGCGGTGGATTAACCTGGTACTCGGGATGGTAGAACTCATAACCTGCGCGCCCGGGGCGCACCTCGCCGAAACAACGGACCCTGGCGCCCTCGCTCAGCTGGTTCTTCTGGGCCGCATTGAAATGAAAGAAGCGCATCACCAGAAAGCCGCTGCTATCCCGGAGGGTCACCTGCAGGCTGCGCCTGCGCCCCATCACGAGATCGGCTTTCATCACCTCCCCTTCCACCACCGCCACGTCGCCTATGCGAAGACTTCCCATGGGAATGACACGGGTTCTGTCCTCATAGCGGTGAGGCAGGTGAAAGAGCAGGTCCTGCAGTGAGGAAATGCCCAGCTTGGCGAGTTTCTCGGCCAGAGCGCTTCCAACACCCTTGAGCTGGGTAACGGGGATGTCATCCAGTGACGTCATAGGCAATTTCAGGCGCTTTCGACCACAACCGGTGTATCCGTCTTCGCCTTTTCAATTACCCGGCACTGGCTGGCAGCCAGGGAAAGTACATCAATAGCCTTGGGCCGCGGGAAAGTAACCCGCCAGGCCAGAGCCACCGTGCGGAACGGCACCGGCGGCGCGAACGGCCGAACTGCCAGGATGTCTTCATGGTACTGCATGGCCGTGGCCGCCGAGAGCGGTAGCACCGTAATGCCCAGCCCGGAAGCCACCATATGACGAATGGTTTCGAGTGAGCTGCCCTCGGTGACCAGGGCCGGTGAACCGTTATTAGAGCGATGCGTCACCGCCTCCACCAGGGGTGGACAGGACTCCAGCACCTGGTCCCGGAAACAGTGGCCCGGGCCGAGCAGGAGCAATTGTTCCTTGGCCAGTTCATCGGCGGTCAACTGCTCCTTGCTGGCCAGAGGGTGTCCGGCCGGCAGCAAAACAACGAATGGCTCGTCGTATAGCGGCAGGGTAACCACTTCCGGCTCCTCGAACGGCAAGGCAATAATAATGGCGTCCAGCTCGGACTGCCGGAGTTTCTGCCGAAGGTTCGCGGTGTAGTTCTCTTCAATGTACAGCGGCATCTCCGGGGCGGCACGCCTGAGTTCGGGCAGCAAGTGCGGGAATAGGTAGGGGCCGATGGTGTAGATGGCGCCGACCTTCAAAGGCGAATTGAGCTGGTTCTTGCCATCCTGGGCCATGTCCTTGATCAAGCCGACCTGGTCGAGCACCCGCTGGGCCTGCTCGATAATGCGCAGCCCGGTTTCGGTAACACGGATACTGCTTTTGCTTCGCTCGAAAAGCGGTATACCGAGTTCGTCCTCCAGCTTTTTAACGGCAACACTGAGCGTTGGCTGGCTGACATGGCAACGCTCTGCAGCCCGGCCAAAATGCCTTTCGCGGGCCAGCGTAACGACGTATCGTAACTCGGTGAGAGTCATGGTGAGCTCCGGTCAGAAAGATGCGGGTCGAAGTTTCACGAATTTATGAGGTAAAGCATAAGGATTGAAATTGTCTATGGCAATCACTGAAGGTAGTAAGACGCCCCGAATTCTGGTGGCCGGTTGCGGCAAACTCGGTGGCGCCATTGCCAGCCGGCTGACCAACTCAGCGACCGTGTTTGGCCTGCGCCGCAATCCGGAACGTGTTCCTGAGGGCATTCAAGGCATTGGCGCTGACCTGACCCGGCCGGAAACCCTTACCGGCAAACTGCCGGAAGGACTCGACATCGTCATCTATTGCCTCACGCCCTCCAGTTATGACCAACAGGGTTATCGGGACGCCTACGTAACAGGCCTGGCGAATCTGCTGCATGCCCTGGGAAATCAACCCCTGAAGCATCTTTTCTTTGTCAGCAGCAGTAGCGTTTACTCTCAGAATGACGACAGCTGGGTGGATGAATCCAGCCCTACAAAACCGGCCAGGTTCAGCGGCGAGCAGGTTCTGGCCGGTGAGCAAACCGCACTGGACAGTGGCCATCCGGCGACCGTCATCCGCTACAGCGGCATTTACGGCCCTTCACGGCGGCGTTTTCTTGAGGAGGTTCAGGAGGGACGGATGAATCCGACAAAGCCGGCACCGTTCAGCAACCGGATTCATGAAGAAGATGCCGCAAACGCGGCGGCCCACCTGGTAGAGCTGGTACTTTCAGGAGCGACACTGGAAACCTGCTACCTTGGCAGCGATTGCGAGCCAGCGAGGCTTGATGAGGTGGTGGACTGGGTGCGACAGCAAACACCCTGCGCCGAGCCGCAGCCGAATGCCCGAAAAGGCGGACGGGCCGGCAGTAAACGCTGCAGCAACAAACGGTTGCTGAGCACCGGCTTCCAGTTCCGCTACCCGGATTTCCGGGCCGGCTACCGCGACATGATTGACCAGGGTTGAGCCTTCAGCATCAAAAAAGGCGGCCAGGGCCGCCTTTTCTCGTTTCTGGTGTCATCAGATCTTAGCTGAGCACCATCACCGCTTCCATTTCAATGGGGACACCCTTGGGCAGCGCGGCGACACCGACCGCCGCCCGGGCCGGATACGGTTCCTGGAAATACGTGGCCATAATCTCGTTGACCGTGGCGAAGTTGGCCAGGTCAGTCATGTAGATGTTCAGCTTCACAATGTCTTTCAGCTCGCCACCGGCTGCCTCGCAAACGGCCTTGAGGTTGTCGAATACCTGCCGGGTCTTGGCAGCGAAATCGCCGGCGACCACTTCCATGGTTTCCGGTACCAGCGGAATCTGGCCAGACAGGTATACGGTGTCCCCTGCCTTTACCGCCTGGGAGTAGGTGCCGATCGCCTGGGGCGCATTCTCGGTCTGGATTACGGATTTGTTGGTCATGACCGTTGGTTTCCTCTCGTCCAAAACGCCAATCGTCGCTTTTGCGTGGCGCGCCTGTCAACCGGCCTTTGGTCGGGTTCAGTGCCGCACGCGGCTGATATGGGTGATCGCCCGAATGTTGCGGATCCGGCGCATCACCCGGGCCAGATGCCGGCGGCCATTCACATGCACCACAAGACTGACAACACCAAAACGGGCATTCTGTTCCTCGACGTTGATGCGTTCGATGTTACCGTCGGCCATGGCCACGGCGTTGGCCATCTCGGCAATCACACCCCGCTGGCGCTCCAGCTCTACCCGAAGCTCCACGGAAAATTCATCGGTAATATCCTTGGCCCACTTCAGATGGGTCAGGCGGGCACGGCCCTCGTCGTCTTCCGGCAAGCGGGAGCAGGTGTCCGAGTGAATCACCATACCTTTGCCGGAATCCATCACGCCGACAACCGGGTCACCAGGAATCGGCTTGCAACAGCTGGCAAACCGGACCAACAGGCCCTCGGTACCACGAATGGTGACCGGGCTGTGATTGCCACCCTCGATATCCCGAGGCACCTCACTGGCTTCAACCTCCTCCGAGCCACTGACAAGCTGACGGGCAACCAGATAGGCCATTCGGTTACCCAGCCCGATGTCACTGATCAGATCGTCAAAGCTGTTTACCTGGTTATGATTGACCACGGCCTGCTTCTGGGCATCACTGATCTCAGACAGTTTCGCACCAAAGCCCTTGAGCGACTTCTTGAGCAAGGTGCGGCCCAACTCCAGCGATTCCGCTCGTTTCTGGCTCTTCAGCACATGGCGGATGCTGCTGCGCGCCTTGCCGGTCACCACAAAACTGAGCCACGCGGGGTTGGGCCGGGCACCGGGTGCGGTAATGATCTCCACGGTCTGCCCGCTCTGCAGAGGCTGACTGAGGGAACCAAGGTTGCGGTTGACGCGACAGGCGACGGTGGCGTTGCCGATATCGGTGTGGATGGCGTAGGCAAAATCCACCGGCGTCGCCCCACTGGGCAGCTCCATGATGCGGCCCTTGGGAGTGAACACGTAAATCTCATCCGGGAACAGGTCGACTTTAACGTGCTCGATAAACTCCATGGAGTCATCGGCCCGTTCCCGCATCTCCATGAGCCCCTTCACCCAACGGTCCACCCGGGCCTGATTCACGCTGGTGACGCTGCTAGGCTCATTCTTGTACATCCAGTGCGCTGCAATGCCGTTATTGGCAATGTGCTCCATCTCCTCGGTACGGATCTGGATCTCGATATTCACGTGCATCCCGAACAGGGTGGTGTGGAGCGACTGATAGCCATTGGCCTTGGGCATGGCAATGTAGTCCTTGAACCGGCCCGGAAGCGGCTTGTAGAGACTGTGCACAGCGCCCAGGATGCGGTAGCAGTCGTCCTCGGTATCGGTGATGATCCGGAAGGCATAGACATCCATGATTTCATGGAAGGACTTCTGCTTGAACTTCATCTTGTTGTAGATACTGTTCAGATGTTTTTCCCGGCCCAGGATTCGGCCCGGCAGGCCCCGCTCCTCCAGCTTCTCCTGCAGTTTGCCTCGGATGTCCTCGATGATTTCCCGGTGGCTGCCGCGGAGCTTGTCCACCGCCTTGGAAATATACTTGGAGCGCATCGGATACAGGGAGCTAAAGCCAAGATCCTCCAGTTCGGTACAAATGGAATGCATGCCCAGGCGGTTTGCGATGGGGGCGTAGATATCGAGGGTTTCGGTGGCAATGCGCTGGCGCTTCTCATAGGGCATAGGGCCGAGGGTGCGCATGTTATGCAGCCGGTCCGCCAGCTTCACAAGAATTACCCGAATGTCCCGGGCCATGGCCAGGGTCATCTTCTGGAAGTTTTCAGCCTGGGCTTCCGCCCTGGAGCGGAATTCAATCTGGGTCAGTTTGCTGACCCCATCCACCAGCTCCGCAACATCCTCGCCAAACTGCTCCGCCAGCGCGTCCTTGGGAATGCCGGTGTCTTCGATCACATCATGGAGCATGGCCGCCATCAGGCTCTGATGGTCCAGCCTTAGATCGGCGAGGATATGGGCAACAGCCAGGGGATGGGTGATATAGCGGTCGCCGCTTTTGCGCATCTGGCCCTCGTGGGCCTGCTCGGCATAATAATAGGCCCGGCGCACCTGATTGATGCGATTGGTATCCAGATAGGAGCTAAGCTCTTGAGCCAGTCCTTCAACCGTAGCCTCTGCCGACACCGCGCCTCCACAACTTCATGAAATTCAGGGACAAAAAAACCCGAATGCACGCATCCGGGTCCTTCCAGAGTCCTTCCAGCAACGCTCTATAGCTACACTATAAAACCGCGGGGACAGATTTCAATGCTTCTCACTTGCGGACAGGTACTTATATGCCCAATGTCCGCAGTTGGCTTACTCGTCGTCTTCTTCCTTGAGCAGATCACGAGTGATCTTGCCTTCAGCAATTTCGCGCAGGGCAATTACCGTAGGCTTATCATTTTCTTCAGCCACCATCGGCTCGGCACCCTTGGTAGCGAGCTGACGGGCACGCTTGGTAGCCAGCATTACCAGCTGGAAGCGGTTATCAACGTTTTCCAGACAATCTTCAACGGTAACTCGTGCCATAACTTCCCCGACTAATAAAATGACTGTTTCAGCAGACCGCACAGTTTACTGTGGCCGGCTCAATTTGTATACAGGAAAACCCCGTATCAGCGCGGGCCCGACAACCCCGCCAGTAGCGCCCGGTGCCTGGGCTGCTGCACTTCCATGCGCAGACGCTGGGCGCGAACAATCGCAAGCAGATCTCCGAGTGCGGCACTGAAGTCATCATTCACCACAAGAAAATCAAACTCCACCGCGTGCCGGCACTCCTCCTCGGCCTCAGCCAGGCGGCGCTCAACCACCTCCGGCGAGTCGGTGCCACGCCCCACCAGCCGCGCACGCAACACTTCTGGCGAAGGCGGCACGATGAAAATGCTGACGCATTCGGGAATCAGTCGGCGAACCTGCTCAGCACCCTGCCAGTCAATTTCCAGGATCACATCCTGGCCCTTTGCCAGGGTCTCCCGTACCCAGACCTGGGAGGTGCCATAGTAGTTGCCGAAAACATCGGCGTGTTCCAGGAAATCGCCCCGGGCAATCATCGACTCAAATTCGGCCCGGCTGACAAAGTGATAATTTACCCCGTCCTGCTCGCCCTCTCTCATGGCGCGAGTGGTATGGGAGATGGAAACACCGAGCTTTCCGTCATTGCGGAGCATTTCCGCCACAAGGCTGGTCTTGCCGGCACCGGATGGCGCGGAAATAACGTACAGAGTACCCTGCTCAACTGCCTGACTCATAACCCGAGAACTCCAAACCTGAACGCGACGGCCGCCTGTTCCGACCAGTAAAGCCGGGAATTATACGGACTTTGCCAAAACACCGCACCCCACAGGGGCGCCAGCTGATACCATTTGCCTATCCATCTGTTCAGTGACTGCAAGATTCCATGCGAACCACCATCGATATCACCCTGAAGCATACCAGCAAAGCCATAGACGCCCTGAGCGAGGCGTCGCCGGGGCTCTCCCGACAGAAAATCAAGGATGCCATGGCGAAGGGCGCCTGCTGGTGGACGCACAAGGGCAAGCGCCTTCGACTGCGCCGCGCCACCAAAGAACTCAAGCCGGGCATCCGGCTGCAGCTTTACTACGACGAAAAGGTGTTGGCCAGAATACCGGGGGATCCGGTTCTGCTGGAGGATCTGGAGCGCTACACAGTCTGGTTCAAGCCTCATGGCCTGCTGGCCCAAGGCTCACAGTGGGGTGACCATTGCAGCCTGTTGCGGCTGGCGGAAGTCCGGCTTGGGCGCCCATGCTATCTGATCCACCGGCTCGACGCCGATGCCGCCGGACTGATGCTGATTGCCCACGACCCGAAAGCCGCAGGGGCTCTCTCACAGCGCTTTTCGGGCCGAACCATGACCAAGCGCTACAAAGCGCGAGTAAGCGGCGTGATGGAGGCGCAAGACCAAGTGGTTGATGCGCCCGTGGAGGGAAAACCGGCCATCAGCCACATCTCGACCCTTGAGAAGAACGAAGAAGCGCAGACCTCACTGGTTCAGGTCAGCATCGAAACCGGCCGCAAACACCAGATCCGCCGACACCTCGCTGGCCTGGGACATCCTATTATCGGTGATCGTCTTTACGGTCGGGCCGCAGGCGTACCCCTGCAGCTTCTGGCCTTTTACCTCGAATTCGACTGCCCTCAGAACAAACGCAAGATGGTCTTCAAGCTACCGGCGGAACTGGCCAACCTGAAACCGGATTGACCTACGGCGTGCAATCGCGACCTATTCCAGGTTCTGCACCTGCTCACGCATCTGCTCGATGAGAACCTTCAGGTCCACCGCAATGCGGGTGACGCCGGCATCAATGCTCTTGCTGCTCAGGGTGTTGGCCTCCCGGTTCAGTTCCTGCATCAGGAAGTCCAGCCGCCGGCCAATGGCGTCATCGCTTTTGAGGGTATCAGTCACCTCGCCAATGTGGGCGTCCAGCCGGTCCAGTTCCTCGGCCACGTCGCTTTTCTGAGCCACCATGACCATCTCCTGAGCCACACGCTCGGAATCCAGTTCCACTCTGGCTTTCTCGAACCTTTCCCGTAGCGTCTTCTCCTGGGCCGCGAGCAATTCCGGCATACGTTTTCTGACGTCGGCAACGAGATCTCTCATGGTTTTCAGGCGATCTTCGAACAGCGGCCGCAGGCGCTCGCCTTCACGCTCCCGCACCGAAGCAAGCTCGCTTACGGTCTGCTCGAACAGGCTGACTGCAGCATCCTTGGCCGGACCGAAGTCTTGCTCTGGCACTGACAGCACGCCCGGCCAGCGGAGGACATCCAGAGCATTGATATGGGCCGGATTATCCAGAATCCGGTTAATATGGTTCGCTGCCTCGTTCACCGCCTGGGCCATATCCTCGCTGATCTCAAAGCTTTGAGATCCTTTCTCTGCCGACTGCAGGCGCATGGACACATCCACCTTGCCCCGTTTCAGCTGCTTCCTCAGCTCTTCCCGAAACCGGTTTTCCAGCTCCCGGAACGCGTCCGGAAGCCGGAACGAAGGCTCCAGATACCGGTGGTTCACAGTCCGGATTTCACAGGTCAGCGTACCCCAGTCTCCCTGGACGTCCTTGCGGGCAAATGCAGTCATACTTCGGATCATGTCAGCTCCGCTTCGATAGATATTGATCAACCAAGTTTAACAGGCTCTTAACAGCGTCGGCGAACCGGACAAAAGGCCAACCGCAACGTGTTATACTGATCGGCCTTTTCGACAAACGTTCAACCGGGACACGCGCCCGGACATTCAATACTGACTTCAGGAAACACTATGCGTCCAAGCGGCAGAACGCCCGAGCAACCCAGAGATGTTCGAATCACCCGCAACTATACCCGTCACGCCGAAGGCTCCGTGCTGGTGGAATTCGGGGACACCAAAGTCATCTGCACCGCATCCGTCGAAAACAAGGTTCCCCCGTTTCTGAGGGGTGAAGGCAAGGGCTGGATCACCGCCGAGTACGGCATGCTGCCCCGCTCCACCGGCAGCCGAATGGGCCGGGAAGCTGCCCGCGGCAAACAGGGCGGACGCACCGTCGAAATCCAGCGCCTGATCGGTCGCTCCCTGCGCGCCGCCGTGGACCTTACCGCGCTCGGTGAACACTCAATCACGATCGATTGCGACGTCATCCAGGCCGATGGCGGCACGCGTACTGCGGCGATCACCGGCGGCTGCGTGGCACTGGTGGATGCCCTGAACCACCTGGTCGCCGAAAAGCGCCTGAAGAAATCTCCGCTCAAGCAGATGGTCGCCGCACTCTCGGTCGGTGTTTATAAAGGCACTCCGGTGGTGGATCTGGACTACCCGGAAGACTCGGAAGCGGAAACCGACATGAACGTGATCATGACCGACCAGGGTGGTTTCATTGAGATTCAGGGAACGGCAGAAGGCGCGCCGTTTGACCAGTCAGAACTGGACAGCATGCTGACTCTGGCCAAACAGGGTATTGAGCAGTTGTTTGAGATTCAGAAAGCGGCGCTGGCTGATTAAGCTTGTCGCCCGCGTGCCCGGAGGGGGAGACCTTTCCGGGACACGCTACGAGCACATCCATGTGCGCTCGGCTCCGGCCTTCCCTGGCCGGAGACGGTCCCGGAAAGGTCTCCCCCTCCGAACCCGCTACTGTTCGAAAAACCTCACAAGCATGGGGCGCCTGCGTGGTGACGCTTTCCCAGACTGTTGAGGGCCATGGATGGCCCGATTCAAGCGCACAGGGAAGTGCTTGGAGAGTGTCTGGGAAAGCGTTGCCGCGCAGGCGCCTTCCTCAGAGCTTAGAAGCCGATTTCGATGTCGTAATCCATGATCACCGGGGCGTGATCGGAGAAGCGTGTTGAATCGTCGATCCAGCCATCTTCGATGGTCTTGCGGATTCCCGGGGTCAGGAGCTGGTAATCCACCCGGATGCCGGCACTTTTGCGGGAACCCTCGGCCTGTTCAGGCCACCAGGTGAACTGGTTGCTCTGCTTGTTGATCTCGCGGAAGCCGTCAACGCAGCCCATCTCATCAAACAGGCGATCCAGCCAGGCACGTTCGTGGGGCAGAAAGCCGGAGAAATCCAGTTTGTGGTAAAGCGGGCTGGCATCGGTTACGTGATGGGCGGTCTGGAGGTTGGCGCAGAAGATGAACTGACGACGTTTACGCAGTGTTTTCTGCATGTGCAGGCCGAAGGACTCCATGAACTCGTCCTTGTGATCAAGCACCGTGAGGTCATCCTCGCCGATCAGCTCTTCTTCGCGGCCGAGGGCGCAGGGCGCCAGCACGCAGGCCACGGACACCTTGTCAAAATCGGCCTGGATGAACCGGCCTTCGCGGTCCGCCTGCTCATTGGCAAACCCGTACATGATGGCTTTCGGGAAATGGCGGGTGTAGATACCGACACCGCCATCCTCGTTTTTCTCGCCATCAATGAAATAGGCTTCGTAGCCTTCCGGAATCAGGTTGTAGTCCTCAATCTCGTAGGCCCGCATGCGGTGATCCTGGACACAGACCACGTCAGCGTCCTGCTCCGCCAGCCAGTCGAAAAAGCCTTTTTCAACAGCCTGGGCGAGGCCATTGACGCTGATTGATACTACCCGCATACGTGTTCCCTGATTCGGTTTGTGTGTATGATACCGTTTTTACGCACTAATTAAAGATCAACACCCGCCAGAAGCCTTGTCATGCACGACTATCAGCAAAAATTTATCGAATTTGCCATCCGCCGGAATGTACTACGCTTTGGTGAGTTCACGCTCAAGTCGGGCCGAACCAGCCCCTATTTCTTTAATGCTGGTCTGTTCAATACCGGGGACGACCTGCTTCAGCTAAGCAAGGCCTATGCCGCCGCGATAGCACGCAGCGGGCTGGATTATGACATTATTTTCGGCCCTGCCTATAAGGGCATTCCGTTGGCCACAGTGACAGCCATGGCGCTGGCTACAGACGGTAACAGCAAACCCTTTGCGTTTAACCGCAAGGAAAAGAAAGATCATGGTGAGGGCGGCAACATTGTTGGCGCACCGTTGCAGGGCAAAGTGCTGATTGTGGATGATGTGATTACCGCCGGTACCGCGATCCGGGAATCCATCGATATTATCCGGGCCGCCGGGGCCGAACCGGCCGGCGTGCTTATTGCCCTCGATCGTCAGGAAAAAGGCAATGGCGAACTGTCCGCTATCCAGGAAGTGGAAAAGGAATTCGGCATCCCTGTGGTGAGCATCATTCGTCTTGAGCAGGTGCTGGACTACCTCAAAGCCAACCCGGAGTTCGCCGGGCATGCCGAAAAGGTAGCCAGTTATCGGGATCGTTACGGAGTCTGATTGATGGCCAATCGTCTGACCGCACTATCTGTCAAAGCTACGGCATTGGCGCTTGCCCTGGGTTTCTCTGCCCAGGTGGCGGCCAATATGTACCGTTACACGGATGAGAACGGCCAGATCGTCATCAGCAGCACCATTCCCCAGGAAGCCACCAAACGTGGCTATGACATTCTGAGCAACAATGGCCGCGTGATTGAGACCATTCCGCCGGCGCCAACCGAGGAAGAGATTGCCGCCCGGGAAGCCGAAAAGCAGCGCCAGAAGGAACTCGCAGAGCAGCGCGAGAAGGACCGCGCGCTGCTTAAGCGCTTCAGCCATCCGGATCAGGCGGTAAAGGCCATGCACCGGAAAATCCGGGAGCTTGAGGGCCTGATACAGCTCAAGCGAGGCAACATCTCGGTTATATCCAGCCAACTGGACAATGAACAGAGCCGTGCCGCCAACATGGAGCGGGCCGGTCGCGAGATTCCCGAGGCCACGCTGGAAAAAATCCGGCGCCTGGAATCCCAGATACGGGATATTGAGCGGGAAATCACCTCACAAACCCAGGAAATCGAAGAACTGCGCAAGGCCTTCGAGGCCGACATAGAGCGCCTGGAAGAGGTCACCGGCGAGGCTCGGACCATACCGCTTGATCACACCGAAACGGAAAACTGAGCTTTCGCAGAGCGTTCCCGGGTAATAAAAAGGCCGCCGGTTTTACCCGGCGGCCTTTTCGTTTCGCTCGCCTGTCGGTGAGGCGCTATCTGCCATTCAGGCGGAAGCAGTGCTCTTCTTGGCGGTAGAAGTGGTCTTGCGCGCTGTGGTCTTGCGTGCAGCCGGCTTCTTCGGCTCAACTGACTTCTTCGCATCCTGCGCAGCATCAGACACATCTTCTGCGGCTTCTGCTACGGCATCGGCGCCTTCTGCCGCTTCTTTTTCCAGCTTGGCGACCAGATCACCGGCGAAGCTGCCAAAACGGCTGTTCAGGTTACGCAGCTGCTCGAACAGGCTGTCGCTGTAGCCGTTGTAACGCTTGCGCAGGGTCTTCACGCTGTACTCACGTGCTTCGGACTCGAGCTTCTCGGCGTAATCGAACGGCTTGGAAGCGAGCTTCTTCTGCTGCTCTTCTGCGGCGTTGATGCCCTTGTCCACGATTTCCTGAAGCTGTTCCTGATAGGACTTGAGTTTACCCATGATCAATCTCCTTGGTTTCCTGAAAGTTCCAAGACCCTGTCGAAACCATTGCAACAAGGGCCTTTCTTCAATCTCACGAACCAAGTTACGCCCTAAAATTAGAATGTTCATACTAAAAGCAGAAAGTGGACAGGTAAGGGGTTTTACGGATTATTCACTTGATCCTGAAAGCCCGACTGGCATAATGCCGGGCTGTTAAAGAAGCCCGTCTCCCCGTTTTATTCTGGCTCCATACGCTTTACCCAATAAAAGCCGCACCCCGGCACGTATGCGAGTAACCATGATCACTTTCGGCCCCAGACATCCACACACAGCCTGGCTTATTCTTCCGTTGATTGCAGCGTCCCTCCTCCTTGCTGGCTGTCAGGAGGACTCCCGAGCCACCAGAACAACCTCCGATCGGGCCAGCGAACTCGCGAACTCCCGGCTTGATAAGGCCACAGGCAGCCTGTTGGACACTTTCGGACAAACCCGAGAGTCCGGTTACGCAAACACTCCCAGAGAACTGAGCTGGACAGCACCACTGACCCGCGAAGACGGCTCGTCACTGGCGCCTGGAGAGATCGCGGAATTCAGGATTTACTACCGCCTCAGACACCAGGAAAGCTACAGGGTTATCCGTATTGAGAGTCCCTCGGCTACCAGACTTTCGCTGGCAGAGATGGCGCCCGGCGCTTATGAGTTCGCGATTACCACTGTGGATATCGAAGGGTTGGAGAGCCGGCGCTCAACGCCGGTCACCGTCGATCTGATCTGAGTTCGGCTTACCAACGGAAAATCACCCAGCTTGGCACCAACATGTCGGACTCGGTTTCCCGGATCCAGCCGCCGCCATCTGCCGGCACCAGGTAATACTCCGGCCCGACCTCCGGCACGACCTTGATCTCCATGAGCTGGCCGTTGACCCGATATTCATAGAACACTTCCTTCTCGCCGGGCCGGATGACAATTTCCGGGCCCTGGCTCGCCGGCTGGTAATCCGAGATCACCACCGGCTCCTCTGGCGTTGCTACCGGTGTCTCATCCAGGGCGCCCTCTTCCTGGGCCAAGGCAGCCAGGGGCAAACAGGCGAGCAACAAAGCCGGACAGGCGATTCGTTTCATTTTCGTGATACCCTTTCGTCCATCGATTTCAGTACAGAGTTGCATAAGCCAACCCACGCTTCAATCAGATTCCGGACCTGTTTTGACATGACCAGCAAAAACACACCACCCGTGGTTCTTGTGGACGGATCGTCCTATCTTTTCCGCGCTTATCATGCACTTCCGCCACTGACCACAAGCAAGGACCATCCGACTGGAGCCATCAAGGGCGTCATCAGCATGATCCGGCGCCTGGAGCAGGATTTCCCCGGCTCCAAGATGGTGGTGGTCTTCGACGCCAAGGGCAAAACCTTCCGGCACGATCTCTATGAAGAGTACAAAGCCAACCGCCCACCGATGCCAGAGGATCTCGCCTGCCAGATCGAGCCCATTCATGAGATCGTCAAGGCCATGGGTCTGCCGCTGCTGACGGTAACCGGTGTTGAGGCCGACGATGTGATCGGCACCCTCGCCAACGAAGCCACCAGCAAGGGCATCGATGTGGTCGTTTCCACGGGGGACAAGGATATGGCGCAGCTGGTAAGCGATCACGTTACCCTGATCAACACCATGACCGAAACCCGGATGGACCGGGACGGCGTGGTGGAAAAGTTCGGCGTTACCCCGGAGCAGATCGTGGATTACCTGGCCCTGGTGGGCGACAAGGTGGATAACATTCCCGGCGTGAACAAGTGCGGCCCGAAAACCGCGGTCAAATGGCTGCAGAGCTACGAAAACCTGGACAACGTCATCGAGCACGCCGATGAAATCAAGGGCAAGATCGGCGAATACCTGCGCGAGGCCACCGAAACCCTGCCCCTGAGTCGCGAACTGGCCACCATCCGCACCGACGTGGAACTGGATTTTGGCCTGGAAGACCTGAAACTCCGGGAACAGGACGACCAGCAACTGCTTGAGCTGTTCAAGGAGTATGAATTCCGCAGCTGGATTGCCGAACTGGAGGAAGGAGAAACCTCAGCTACCGGCAACACTCGATCTGGCGATGACAAGCCCAACCCGGAAACCGGCAAAAAAGACTACAGAGTCATCACCGACCAGAAAGAACTGGATCATTGGCTGGAGCGCCTGAAATCGGCCGATCTGTTTGCCTTCGATACCGAAACGACCAGCCTCCGGTATATGGACGCAGAGATCGTCGGTGTTTCCTTCGCGATCAAGCCGGGCGAAGCCGCCTATGTCCCCCTGGCACACGACTATATGGGGGCACCCGAGCAGCTGGATCGTGACCAGGTCCTTGCCCAGCTCAAGCCGCTCCTGGAGGATCCGCGCCTGGCAAAGGTCGGGCAGAACCTGAAATACGACAAGAACGTGCTGGCCAACCATGGCATTACCCTGGAGGGCATTGCCGAGGACACCATGCTGGAATCCTACGTTCTGAATTCTGTCGCGACCCGCCACGATATGGACAGCCTCGCCATGTATTACCTCGGCGAGAAGACCATCAGCTTCGAATCCATCGCCGGCAAAGGCGCCAAGCAACTGACCTTCAATCAGATCGAACTGGAGAAGGCTGCCCCCTACGCTGCCGAAGATGCAGACATCACCCTGCGCCTGCACCAGACCCTGAGACCAAAACTCAAGGAAACCGGGAAACTGGCCTCTGTCTACGAAGACATCGATTTGCCCCTGGTGCCGGTACTGTCTCGCATGGAGCAGCGCGGTACTCTGATCAGCGCCAGCACACTGCGACAGCACAGCCAGGAACTGGCAGAGCGCATGGCAGAACTGGAAAAAGAAGCCCACGAAGTAGCCGGCGAGACCTTCAACCTGGGGTCCACCAAGCAACTGCAGGCAATCTTCTACGACAAGATGGGCCTGCCAGTCATCAAGAAAACCCCCAAGGGCGCACCATCAACGGCGGAACCGGTGCTGCAGGAACTGGCCCACGAACACGAGCTGCCGCGCCTGATCCTTGAACACCGCAGCCTGAGCAAACTGAAGTCCACTTACACCGACACCCTGCCGGAGCTGATTCACCATCGTACCGGTCGGGTACACACCTCCTACCATCAAGCTGTCACCGCTACCGGTCGGCTATCGTCTTCCGAGCCCAACCTCCAGAATATCCCCATTCGCAGCGAGCAGGGCCGCCGTATACGGCAGGCGTTTATCGCACCTGAGGGTTATAAACTGGTGGCTGCCGACTACTCCCAGATCGAACTGCGGATCATGGCCCACCTCTCCGGTGACAAGGGGCTGCTGAAGGCTTTTGAAAAGGGTGAGGACATCCACAAGGCCACCGCCTCAGAAGTGTTCGGCGTCAGCCTGGAGGAAGTATCCTCAGACCAGCGCCGCAGCGCCAAGGCCATCAACTTCGGCCTGATCTACGGCATGTCTGCCTTTGGCCTGTCCCGGCAACTGGACGTTGAGCGCAAACTCGCCCAGCAGTATATCGACCGTTATTTCGAACGCTACCCCGGCGTTCTGAAATACATGGACAACATCCGCAAACAGGCCCACGACGATGGTTTCGTTGAAACCCTGTTCGGCCGCCGCCTGTACCTCCCGGAAATCAACGCCCGCAACAAACAGCTGCAGCAGGCAGCCGAGCGAACGGCGATCAACGCTCCCATGCAGGGCACAGCCGCCGACATCATCAAACGGGCCATGGTGGATGTGGAGAACTGGCTGCTGAAAGAACACGCCGACGAAGCCCGCATGACCATGCAGGTTCACGATGAACTGATCCTGGAAGTGAAGGAATCGGCCCTCGACAAGATCCGAGCAGGACTGGAAAAGCGCATGTCAGCGGCAGCGGAACTGGATGTTCCCCTGCTGGTGGAAGCCGGGGCCGGTGACAACTGGGACGAAGCGCACTGATTCGACCCAGAACAGGGCATGGAAGCCAAAAAACGCACCGAAATCAACCGCAGCGCCCACCCCCGAGCCTGCCTGTGGGTCTCCGGACTCCACGGCAGGCCGTGGGAACGCCTTCTCGTCGGAATCGACACCGTCTCACGGCACGAAATTCGCTACGTGATTAGAGTCGGCGTCCTGCCCTACCACACAATCCGGGCAGCGCCATGTTGTGACATCCATCTCCGAGGCTCAAACCATGACTTCTCTGGCATCTGAACGTAGCTGGCTGCTGGATCCCAGCGTGCTGAAACTGGTTCACCAGTGCCGCCGCCTGATTCACACGGAATTCGGCGTCAAACTTCACCTCACGGAAGAGCATCTTGAACAACAACTGGCCGATTACGCACGAAAAACCCGCTCAAGCCAGCTGACCCGCACCTGGGAAACGCTGAAGGACCAGGTTCCACAGCTGAACATCGAACCCGAGGAAGAAGACGACGGTTTCAGGCGTAACTATCGAGGCCAAGTAATTGCGGATGCCCCACAGTTATCAGCAGAGGGCCACGACGCGGGAGAGATGGACCCGCCACGGAAGAAGAAGGTCATCTACCGTGGCCAGGTGGTTGGCTGACCAGCCTTGAGCCTGGTCAGCCAGATTTACACGGGATTAGAAGGACTTGCTTACCTCTATGGACGCACTCCAGGCACTGAGCTCATATTTGCCCTTGAAGTAGCTCGGGTCCTCGACACCCGGGGCCAGATCGGCTACTTCATCCGGATTACTGTGCTGGTAGTTGCGCTCTGTAAACGCTGGATCATCCGTAAACAGCAGTGTTCCTACTGCCGCGTCAAGCGTCCAACCACTCTGGGCATCCTTCCACTGAGCGCCTAATGTCAGCCAATGCCGATCGCTGGACGGAATACGTGCGGTAAGATACTCGTCGACAGGCGACTCGTCCCAAGCGTAGCCTGCTTTTAGAGCCCATTCCGGCGTTGCCTGCCAAATCCCACCAAGATTGAATTGCCAGGTATTTTGCCACTTTTCAGTCACATGACTGAGAATGGCACCCTCCTGTGGTGCCGCTGTAATCTGACCATTCGCTTCTCTACTGACAATGTCCAATTCCTCAAAACGACTCCATTTAGCGTAAGTCGCACCTGCGAGAAGCGTTACTTGATTGGAAAGATTATGCCGAATGCCAAAGGTTGCACTCTCGGGAATAGCAAGTGGAACCCTGACTTTTTCCGAAAGCGTAGTGGTCTGACCAGGCACTCCGGGAACCGGGAAGTCGGAAATCGTCGCATTGCCTTTCAAATCAAGCTCGGTTCCTGTCTGTGCGCTCAACCCAATTTGGGTTTTATCAGAAAGCTCGTACAGGAAACCAACTCTGAACGTCGCTCCGATATCATCACCCTCAATGTCGGCGTAAGGATCCTGATATCCACTCACTGCTTGCCGTGCTGCCTGATCTGCCTGTGCGGGACTTGCACCTTGGCCAATGGCTGCAGCAAAAGCATTTGGATAAACCTGGGCTGCCAAGTCCTGATACCGGGTCAGGCGACCCTCTGCATAAATAAGGTTGATGCCTGCACCCATTGAAAGGCCATTCCCATTATTGACTGAGATCGACGGAGTTAAGGCAATGGCTGTCAGTTCGGTTTCGTCAGCAAAAAAACGCCCGACAAAGTCATCGTCGTAGTCCGCGGCCAGACCATAGGGCGCATGGATTCCAAACCCCACGTCTATGGATTCATTGACTTCGTGAGTCATGTAAAAATTCGGCAAAACCGCTGGACCAGCAATATCACCACCCAGGGAGCCATCGGCCATAATCGGATTCTGACCCGGCAGATTGCGGCGCGCTTCAGCTTCCTTGGCCTCGGCATCAATATCCAGAACCGCCGCACCAAAGGAAATATTGGTGCCGGACAACTGGCTCATCCCGGCAGGGTTAAACAGAACGGTGGTAGCGTTCTCGGGGTTGGCAGCGGCGCCGGCGTTGGCGGTGCCCATGGCGCTGGCGCTCTGCTCATTGAGGGAAAAACCGCCTGCGAGTGCGCTGGCAGGTGCGGCGAGCGCCGCGAGAGTGGTAAAACGTACGGCTCGTGCAAGCCTTGAAGATCGGTGGTGCATGGTATCTCCTTATTGAATCGCGCGGAGTATACGCACCACCCCTTACTGGCCTCAAATGCCATCCCTAACGGTTCAGGAGCCTACCTTTCCACAACTAAAGTCTAATCAGTACAGTTCAAATCAGTCGTCCTGGATTGAAAGCTTGTCCACCGAGGAAGAAAGCTTATCCGCCCCCTGGGCGTCGGCACCCAGCTTGATCATCAGACGCAGATCGTTGGCAGAGTCGGCATGGGCCAGGGCATCTTCGTAGGTGATGGAGCCTTCTGCGTACAATTGATAGAGCGCCTGGTCAAAGGTCTGCATGCCGGACTCGTTGGATTTGGACATCAGTTCCTTCAGACGATGCACCTCTCCCTTGCGGATCAGATCCGCCACCAGCGGGGTATTGATCAGCACTTCGATAACCGCTTTGCGTCCCTTGCCATCCGGTGTTGGCACCAGCTGCTGGGCCACAATGGCCTTGAGGTTCAGGGACAGGTCCATCCAGATCTGGTTGTGCTGTTCCGGTGGGAAGAACTGGATAATCCGGTCCAGCGCCTGGTTGGCGTTGTTGGCGTGCAGGGTGGCCAGACACAGATGACCGGTCTCGGCGAACTGCACGGAATACTCCATGGTCTGCCGGGTCCGCACCTCGCCGATCAGGATAACGTCGGGCGCCTGACGCAGCGTGTTCTTCAGGGCCACTTCAAAGCTCTCGGTGTCGATACCCACCTCGCGCTGGGTAACGATACAGCCCTGATGCTGGTGCACGAATTCGATCGGGTCTTCGATAGAAATGATGTGACCCCGGCTGTTACGGTTCCGATGCCCCAGCATGGCCGCCAGGGACGTAGACTTACCGGTACCGGTGGCGCCCACAAACATGATCAGGCCCCGCTTGGTCATGGCCAGTTCCTTGATCACCTCCGGCAACGAGAGGTCATCAATCTGCGGAATCTTCACTTCGATCCGACGCAGCACCATGCCACACAGGTTGCGCTGGAAGAATGCGGACACCCGGAAGCGGCCAATACCCCGGGCACTGATAGCAAAGTTACACTCGTGGGTTTCCTCGAATTCGGCGCGCTGCTTGTCGTTCATGGCGCCGTAGACAAATTCCCTGGTCTGCTCCGGCGTCAGCGCGTTTTTGGTGACCGGGAGCACTTTCCCGTTCACCTTCATGCTCGGTGGTACACCCGCTGTAATGAACAGGTCCGAACCGCCTTTTTCCACCATCAGCCGTAACAGTTTTTCGAATTCCATTTTTTGTACCCAGTCTTCATGGTTTGGTGCCTGGGTGGGGCGGGTGCAGCTTCCCGGGACACGCTGTAAATACGTCCATGTAAGCTTGACTGCAGCATCCATGCTGCAGACAGTCCCGGGAAGCTGCACCCGCCCCACCCTTCAAACTGTATTCGGGGAGTCTGATGAACTCCCCCTCCGCTCCTGGCACCAACGACACGGCCCGGAGCAACTAAATTAAAAGTTATCAGGCATCTTGGCCTTGGCCCGCGCTGCTTCGCGGGAAATCAGACCCTTCTGAAGCAGCCGCTCGAGGCACTGATCCAGAGTCTGCATGCCGAGGGAACCACCGGTCTGGATCGACGAATACATCTGCGCGATCTTGTCTTCCCGGATCAGGTTCCGGATCGCGGAGGTGCCGATCATGATTTCGTGCGCCGCGATCCGGCCACCGCCCATTTTCTTCATCAGGGTCTGGGAAATAACGGCCTGCAAGGACTCCGACAGCATCGAGCGAACCATGGACTTCTCTTCCGCCGGGAACACGTCGACCACCCGGTCAATAGTCTTGGCGGCGGAGGTGGTGTGCAGCGTGCCGAATACAAGGTGGCCGGTTTCCGCGGCTGTTAGCGCCAGCCGGATGGTTTCCAGATCCCGGAGCTCACCAACCAGGATGATGTCGGGGTCTTCCCGCAGGGCTGAACGCAGCGCTTCGTTGAAGCCCAGGGTATCCCTGTGAACTTCCCGCTGGTTGACCAGGCACTTCTTGGAGTCGTGTACAAATTCGATGGGGTCCTCAATGGTGAGGATGTGCTCGTAACGGGTGTCGTTGATGTAGTCCATCATCGCCGCGAGGGTGGTGGACTTACCGGAACCGGTGGGGCCGGTTACCAGCACCAGCCCACGCGGTACGGACGAGATATCCTTGAACACCTGGCCCATACCCAGGTCTTCCATGGTCAGGACCTTGGAAGGGATGGTCCGGAACACTGCACCGGCGCCACGGTTCTGGTTAAAGGCGTTAACACGGAAACGGGCAACACCGGGTACTTCAAAGGAGAAGTCGGTTTCCAGGAATTCCTCGTAGTCCTTGCGCTGCTTGTCGTTCATGATGTCGTAGATCAGCCCGTGGACTTCTTTATGCTCCATGGGCGGCAGGTTGATGCGGCGAACATCACCATCAACACGAATCATCGGGGGCAGGCCGGCAGAGAGGTGCAAGTCAGACGCACCCTGTTTCGCCGAAAAGGCAAGCAGTTCAGTAATATCCATAGGAATCCTCGGAAGGCTTTTTCTTTTATCCCGGTAGCTTCCGCCCGGCGAGGCCCCGGCGCGGTTCACTTGGCATTTCAGTGACCTGCGGGTAACGTGTCACCGTACAAGTGACAGACCGAGCGTGGCAATCTCACACTATGAGCAGCATAGCAGACAACATCGGGAGCGTAACCCGACGCATACAAAAAGCAACATTGCAGGCCGGGCGCGAGCCGGGGGCCGTGCATCTGCTCGCCGTGAGTAAAACCCGACCGCCGGAAGATCTGCGGGAAGCCTTTTCGGCCGGGCAGCGTGCCTTCGGTGAGAACTACCTTCAGGAAGCCCTGGAAAAGATCGAGGCGCTGTCTGATCTCGAAGACCTGGAGTGGCATTTCATCGGCCCGATCCAGTCCAACAAGACCCGGCAGATTGCCTCTGCCTTCGCCTGGGTGCACAGCGTGGACCGCCTCAAGATCGCCCGCCGTCTCAGCGAACAGCGGGCCCCCCAGTTGCCACCATTGAATATCTGCCTACAGGTCAATATTAATGAAGAAGACAGCAAATCCGGCTGCACTATTGAACAGCTGCCGGATCTGGTGGCGGAAATTGGCGAATTGCCAAACCTCAGTCTGAGAGGACTGATGGCAATTCCGGATCCGGATCAGCCCGAAGCAGGATTGAGAGCCAGTTTTAGAAAGCTGGCCAATACCCTCAAGCAACTGAAGGCAGATCATCCAGACGCGGGCCCGCTCGACACACTGTCCATGGGCATGTCCGGCGATCTGGAAGTCGCGATTGCGGAGGGCGCTACCTGGGTACGGGTGGGCACTGCACTTTTTGGCGAACGCCCAGTAAAGAGCTGAACCGACCGGTTCCTGCTATGATCAGGGCCGGACGTTTAAACGATCAACCGGGGAGTTAACCTTGAGCACATCACCAACCATTTCTTTTATTGGCGCCGGCAACATGGCCAGCGCCATCATTGGCGGTATGCTGGATAACGGCTATCAGGCCGGCAATATCTGGGTGAGCGCGCCGGATGACGCGCACCTGCAAACGATCCGCAAGCGCTTCGGCGTAAGCGTAACCACAGACAACCGCTACTGCGCCCAGCTGGCCGACATGGTAGTCCTGGCGGTGAAACCACAGGTAATGGCAGATGTCTGTCGAGACATCGCGCCAGTGGTTCAGAATACCCGCCCTCTCATGGTCTCCATTGCCGCCGGCCTGACAGCCGATACTCTGGATGGCTGGCTCGGAGGCGGCTTACCCATGGTTCGGGTGATGCCTAACACACCGTCCCTCGTCGGCAAGGGGGCCGCGGGCCTGTTCGCCAACAAGGAGGTGAAAGACAAGCAGAAGAAGATGGTGGAATCGGTGTTTGAAAGCATCGGCTCGGCCCTCTGGGTTGAGGACGAAAATCTGCTACATGCCGTTACCGCCCTCTCCGGCAGCGGCCCGGCCTATTTTTTCCTGATGCTCGAGGCGCTTGAAGAAGCTGCCACCGAAGCTGGCATTGCCGCCGGAACCGCAAGAGAGCTGGCCATCCAGACCATGGCAGGAGCCGCCGAGATGGCCGCCCGAAGCGAGCACGACCCGGGCCAGCTCAAGCGTAACGTGATGTCTCCTGGCGGAACCACCGAGCAGGCCATCAACACCTTTGAAGAGGGTGGCATGCGTGACCTGGTGGCCAAAGCCTACAAGGCGGCGTTCAAGCGCTCGGAAGAAATGGCCAAAGAACTGGCGGGCAAACAGTAACCGATAACGGAGACACGGCTTCATGCTGGCAGACATTCTGATTACCATCCTGCTGATCGCATCCACCTTCTACATGACCATTGTGCTGCTGCGGTTCCTGCTTCAACTGGCGCGGGCAGACTTCTATAACCCCATCTCCCAGTTCGTGGTCAAGGCTACCAACCCGCCGCTGCGTCCACTGCGTCGCTTCATCCCCGGCTGGGGCGGCGTTGATGGTGCCTCATTGGTTCTCGCGGTCATCATTCAGGGCATCACTTTCTTCCTGATACTGGTTGCCCTGAACGGCGGCATCCCCGCCGTTAATCCGGTTACCCTGCTGGTATGGGCCGTCCTGAACGTCCTGGACCTGATCGTAAAAATCTACTTCTGGTCTGTTATCGCCGTGGTAATCGTCAGCTGGATCGCGCCCGGCAGCGGCCACCCCGCGATTCAGCTGGTTGCCCAGATCACAGAGCCGGTGATGCGCCCGGTGCGAAACATCATGCCTTCCATGGGCGGACTGGACCTGTCACCCATCATTGTGTTCCTGATCCTGAACGTAATTTCGGTGGTGATAGAGCACATGAAAATGGCCGCCGGCCTCGGCTCCATCGGTCTGGGTATGTAAACCCCGTCTCAAATATACACTTTGTAACACTTAGCCACGAAATCCATAATTCCGGGGCTGCAAACTCAACCTTATGTTTTTGCGGCCCTTTTTTGTTATATTCATTAGGCCTCAACCAATCCCTCCAGCTACTGCCCACCGCAAACATAGATAGAACAGGATAGTATTAACGGTAATTAATCCGTCACCCGTGAGCACTCCGTTTTGCCCGGGATACCCGGAAGTCGCGCAGAAGGAAAATCCGATGAACCAACAGGGAACTCTGTCGCAGCAGGTAGAGGCTTATCACAACTGGAAAAAGGAGCTGATCCGGCAGATCGGCCGTTACCGGCTGTGGCTGCAGGATAACAATCTGTTTTCCGACGATGTCAGCACCCGCATCCGCCATGGCCTGGAGCTGCTGATCGAGGATGAGCTCACCATTGCGTTTGTCGGGGAGTACTCCCGCGGGAAAACCGAGCTGATCAACGCCCTGTTCTTCTCCGAATACGGCCAGCGCATGCTGCCCTCGCAGGCAGGGCGCACTACCATGTGCCCCACCGAGCTGTTCTTCGATCGCAGTGCCAACGAGAATTACCTCCTTCTGCTGCCCATTGAAACCCGGAACGGCGACCTGTCCCTGCAGCAGCTACGCAAGCAGCCGGAACGTTGGGTCAAACATGAACTCGATGAGCGCGATCCCGAAATCATGCGCGAGGTGCTGGCCGAGGTTGCCCGGGTGAAAAGCGTACCGCCGGAGGAGGCGCGGAAGCTCGGCTTCGACGAGGATATGCTGGAGCATGACCGCAATAATCCTGGCAACGTTCTGGTGCCCGCCTGGCGCAACGCGCAAATCAGCATCCGCCACCCTCTGTTCGAGCGCGGGCTGCGCATTCTCGACACTCCGGGCCTTAATGCTCTGGGCTCAGAGCCGGAACTGACCATCAGCATGCTGCCCCGCGCCCATGCCGTCATCTTTGTGCTCAGTGCCGACACCGGTGTGACCGCCAGCGATATGACCATCTGGAAGGAACACATCGACACCCAGCACGCGGATCACCGCGCCGGTCGTTTTGCCGTTCTGAACAAGATCGATGTGCTCTGGGATGACCTTCAGGGTGAACGCCACACCAAAGAGGCCATTGAACGCGTGCGCGGCTACACCGCCGATCACCTGGGGATGCGCCAACATGATGTGATCCCGGTTTCCGCCAAACAGGGGCTGGTTGCCAGGGTCAGGAAAGACAGCGACCTGTTTGAACGCTCCAATGTCGGCCAACTCGAGCAGTTGATTATCCAGCGCATCCTGATGCACAAGGAACAGCTGATAACCCAGAGCCTGATCAATGACCTTCTGGGCATGCTCCAGAACAGCCAGGCGGCGATGCAATACCGCCTGGAATCCCTGGAAGAAGAACTCCAGGCCTGCGGCGGTGTCACCATGGACAAGGCGGCTTTGAGCCGTTTGGCCGAGCGAGCCCAGAAAGACTACGACTTCTATTACAAGAAGCTGATCACGCTGCGCTCGAGCCGGCGCCTGATGGACTCCCAGGGTGACCTGCTGAAAAAACTGGTAAGTGAGGATCGGTTCGAAGCCCACGCAGAGCGTATCCGTACCAGTATGTCGAAGAGCTGGACTACCGCCGGCATGAACCGCGCCATGGACCAGTTCTTCGAATTGCTTGAAAGCGACCTGACCAATCTGTTGAGCGAAGGGCACCTGGCCGAGAAGATGGTCGGCGCCATTTACCGCCGCTATAACGAAGACAACAGGGCCCGTCATCTTGAGCCCATCCCGCTCCGGGCCGGGCGTCACGTAATCGCCATCCGGGAGTTGCGCAAGAAGGCCCGACGCTTCCGTATCAGCCCGAAAAATCTGCTGACGGAGCAATCGGTTCTCGTTCGCCGTTTTTTCAACGTCATGGTGGGCGAAGCCCGCACCCTGCACGCTCGCGTGCGCCATGACGTTGAACGCTGGCCGTCCGAGGCCTTGTTGCCGATCATGCAGTACTCCATGGAACAGAAACAGCTGCTGGAGCACCAGATCCGGCGCCTTCGCGACATGGTTCGTAACGACCGGGACAGCCGGACCGAGCGCCAGCGCCTCACCAACACCATTGCTGATCTGCGCAAACAGCTGGAATTGGCCGATGCCATGCAACGCCAGATCCGCAAACCGGCCCCCACCCTGATCCAGCAAAAAGTGGTGAACATCTCCGGGGCCGTCTGAGGTCCCGTCAGAGCAACTATTCAGGCGGTTGCAGCCATCCCGCCCCGGCTTTAAACTGCTGGGCTGGCGATGGCGTTGTCATTGCTTTTCCAGACACTTAAGGACCGAACCAGGAACCACTCGCGCCGATGCCTGATACCCTGCCTGCGGATTCTGTCGGGATTGTCACCCCGCAGACCTATCATTTCGACGCTCCGATCGATCTGGCCTGCGGCCAGACCCTGGAAAACTATGACCTGGTGGTGGAAACCTACGGCATCCTGAATGCCGATGCCAGCAACGCGGTCCTTATCTGCCACGCCCTGAGTGGGCACCACCATGCAGCCGGCTATCACTCGGCCGAAGACCGCAAGCCTGGCTGGTGGGACAGCTGTATCGGCCCCGGCAAACCCATCGATACCGACCGTTTTTTTGTTGTCAGCCTGAACAACCTGGGGGGCTGTCACGGAAGCACAGGGCCGAACAGCATCAATCCAGAAACCGGAAAACCCTTCGGCCCGGAGTTTCCGGTGATTACCGTGGGCGACTGGGTCAAGAGTCAGGCACTGCTGGCGGACCGGCTCGGCATCCAGTGCTGGGCGGCCGTCGTTGGCGGTTCCCTCGGCGGCATGCAGGCTTTGCAGTGGAGCCTGGACTACCCGGATCGCCTGCGGCATGCCGTGGTCATTGCCTCCACACCCCGGCTGACCGCCCAGAATATAGCCTTCAATGAAGTGGCCCGGCAGGCCATCACTTCCGACCGGGAATTTCACGAAGGACGCTATTACGACTTTGATACCGTTCCGCGGCGCGGCCTGATGCTGGCAAGGATGGTGGGACACATCACCTATCTGTCCGATGCCTCCATGGGTGAAAAATTCGGCCGCGAACTTCGCGATCAGGCCTACAAGTTTGGTTACGATGCGGAATTCCAGGTTGAGAGCTACCTTCGCTATCAGGGCGAGCGATTTTCTGAGTCTTTCGACGCCAATACCTATCTGCTGATGACCCGGGCGCTGGACTACTTTGACCCGGCCTACGAGTTCGGCGGTGATCTTTCGAAAGCGCTGGCAGCGGCCAGTTGCGAATACCTGGTGTTGTCGTTCAGCACCGACTGGCGCTTCACGCCCGCCCGTTCCGAGGAAATGGTGAACGCCATGATTGCTGCCCGCCGGAAGGTCAGCTACGCCGAGGTGGATGCGCCCTGGGGTCACGACGCGTTTCTGATTCCGACCCCCAGATACACCGACATTTTCAACGCTTACATGGACCGGGTAGCACGGGAGGTCGGAGCATGAGACCAGACCTCGAAATCATCCAGCAGTGGGTTCAGCCCGGCCACCATGTTCTGGACCTGGGCTGCGGCGACGGCACCCTCCTCGACTTTCTCCAGAGAGAACGGGGCGCCAGCGGCTTTGGCCTGGAAATCAACCCGGAGCACATCACTACCTGCATGGGCAGGGGGGTGGCGGTAATCGAACAGAACCTGGACACCCAGGGATTGGGCAATTTCGATGACGGCAGCTTCGATATCGTCCTGATGACCCAGGCGCTTCAGGCGGTCCGGCGCCCGGACAAGGTGCTGGATGAGATGCTCCGGGTTGGCAGCGAAGGCATTGTGACCTTCCCGAACTTTGCTCACTGGCGACTCCGCTGGGGGTTGACGTTGAGCGGACGTATGCCCGAATCCGAGGCACTGCCGTATAAATGGTATAACACGCCCAACATCAGGCTGTGCACCTTCAAGGACTTTGAGGCTCTGTGCCGGCAAAAGGGCATCCGGATCAAAAGCCGTCGGGTGGTGGACGGCCAGCACCAGAACAGTTGGCTGGCGCGCCTGTGGCCGAATCTGTTGGGTGAGATTGCCATTTACCGAATCACACGGGAGACATAGTGATGATTGCGAAAACCTTCTCCACATTCCGCAACCTGCTGGTAATTGCTCTGATTGGCCTGTTCAGCCTGCAGGCACAGGCCGGTTCGAAAGATTTCGGGGAGTACACGGTGCTCTGGAGTGTTCTACCCAGCACGTTCCTCGCTCCTGAAGTCGCCAAGGCGAACAATCTCCAACGCAGCAAGGGCATCGGAATCGTCAATATTTCCATCATGGAGGAAAACGAGGACGGCTCCATGTCTCCGGTGAGTGGCCAGGTGGAAGGCAAAGTCACCAACGATGTCCAGCAAGTACGTTTTCTGGCGTTCCGCCGCATCCAGGAGGGCGATTCCGTGTACTTTATCGCCGAGTACCAGTATTCCTCCGGGGAGTTGATGACCTTTAATGTTACCGCCCGTCCGACCGGACATCAGCAGGACCTGGCGGTGCGGTTTGCCCATACACTGTTCAGCGATTAGGCCGGTATGACCAACAGACTTGTGATTGCCAGCAATAACAAAGGGAAAATTGCCGAACTGACTGAGTTGCTCTCCCCCCTGGGCATGGAGCCGGTTGCCCAGGGCGATCTCGGCGTTGGTGAAGCCGAGGAGCCGGCGATTACCTTTGTTGAAAACGCGATCCTCAAGGCCCGCCATGCCGCCCGGGAAACCGGGCTTCCCGCCCTGGCGGACGACAGCGGGCTGGCGGTGGATGCGCTCGGAGGCCGGCCCGGCGTCCGCTCCGCCCGATTTGCCGGCGAGGAGGCGAACGACCAGGACAATGTAAATGCCCTCCTTGAGGCCATGGCGAACGTTCCGGACGGGCAACGGGATGCTCAGTTTCATTGTGTGCTGGTGTACCTGCGTCACGCCGACGACCCGACACCCATCGTTTGCCATGGCCGTTGGCCGGGATCGATCCTCAGATCACCGCGCGGCGATGGCGGCTTTGGCTATGACCCGGTATTCCTGGTTCCAGAGCATGAGTGCAGCGCGGCCGAACTGTCCCGCCCCGAGAAAAGCCGCATCAGCCACCGCGGACGGGCCCTGAAAATCCTTATGGAACAGCTCAAGGCCGAGGCCTGACCCCGTTGAACGACGTGCAGACCGGGAAAAGTCAACAGCCAGCGGCGGTTCGGCCGCCGCTGAGCCTGTATATTCACGTGCCGTGGTGTGTGCGAAAGTGCCCCTACTGTGACTTCAACTCCCACGCTTTTACCGGGACCCTACCCGAGTCCGTCTACCTGAAGGCCCTGCTCGAAGATCTCGATCAGGACCTGGGGTTCGCCACCGACCGACCGATAGAAACCGTGTTCATCGGGGGTGGCACCCCATCCCTGATGAGCGGCGAATTCTACGACCGCCTGTTCCGGGAACTGCGGGCAAGGCTCACCTTTGCGCCGGATGCCGAAATCACCCTGGAAGCCAACCCGGGAACACTGGAAGCCGGCCGTTTCGAACTCTTCCGGAAGGCGGGCATCAACCGCCTGTCCATCGGAGTCCAGAGTTTCAATCCCGAACACCTCGAAGCCCTGGGGCGCATTCATGACACCGGTGCCGCCCACAGGGCCATCCAGACCGCTCGCCAGGCCGGCTTCGACAATTTCAATATCGACCTGATGCACGGCCTGCCCGGCCAGACCCCGGAGCAGGCCCTCAATGACATCGAGACCGCCCTGGTCTACGAACCACCGCACCTGTCCTGGTATCAGCTCACGCTGGAGCCAAACACCGAGTTCTACAGTCGGCCTCCAGATCTGCCAGACGACGATCATCTCTGGGACATCTACCGCCGAGGGTCTGACCTGCTGCACCTGCGGGGCTACCAGGATTACGAAGTTTCGGCCTGGAGCCTTTGCGGAAAGGCATCCCGCCATAACCTGAACTACTGGACGTTTGGCGACTATCTGGCCCTGGGGGCCGGCGCCCACGGCAAAATCAGCCTGGCCGATGGCAGTATCCGTCGATACTGGAAGACCCGCCAACCTGAAGCCTACCTGAACCGGATCGGCAGCCGCACTGCCGGCACCGATGTCATCGCGACGGAAGATCTGCCCCTGGAATTCATGATGAATGCCCTGAGGCTGAAAGAAGGAGTGGATGAAAGCCTTTTTTCCAGGCGAACGGGTTTACCCCTGACCATAGTTGGAGTAAAACTTGAACAACTACGAAATGAAAAGCTGCTGGTAAGCGACCGGCTCCAGGCAACCAACCTGGGCCAGCGATACCTCAACAGCCTGTTGGAGCGTTTTCTGTAATGGACTCTGCACCCGGAGTGGCTGCCTTTCCGAGAAGCCTGAAAGCAAGCCTGGTGGTGGCTGCCGTGCTGCTGTTCGCTTTGCTTATGGTCAACCAGCCACTGCAAACCGCTTCCGCCCCCCAAGGTATTGTCAGCTACCAACTGGCCGGTACCGCCGATCAGGCACACGCCATTTTTCGCAGCTGGGGAAGCGACGGGGTTGCCTGGGCAAAGGTTTCACTCTGGCTGGACTTCCTGTTTATTCCCGCCTACATGCTGGCCCTGATACATCTCACAAGGCATTTCACCCGTGATAGACCCGGTATTCGTGAGCGGGTCGGGGCCCGATGGGTACGAGCCCTTTTCGCAACCGCCGGCCTCAGTGATGGCGCCGAGAACATCCTGTTGCTGAACAATTTCAATCCACCCACCGACGAAATGAGCCTCTCCGCCACCCTGTGCGCGCTCATCAAGTTCACGGCGCTCACCCTCGGCATCGCCGGACTGGTGATTATCCGGGCGTCCAGGCGCCATCCCCTGGCGAATCACTGACGCGATTCAAAGGCTGTCAGTTGGTGCGGTAAAACAACAGATCCCAGACACCATGCCCCAGGGTCTCGCCACGCTTTTCAAACTTGGTGATCGGACGGTCGTCAGGGCGCGGTGAGTACCCCCCGGACTCCTGAGTGTTGGCAAAGCCCTCGGACTCGCTCATCACCTCGAGCATGTGCTCGGCGTAATTCTCCCAGTCGGTCGCCAGGTGCAGGATGCCACCCACCCTCAGCTTGTGACGGACCCGCTGGACGAACTCATGCTGGATCAGTCGACGCTTGTGGTGCTTTTTCTTGTGCCAGGGGTCCGGGAAGAACACCATCACCCGGTCCAGGCAGGCATCCGGCAAGCAAAGATCAATCACATCGTTGGCATCGATACTGTAAATCCGGACGTTTTCCAGGCCACGATCCTCTATCTCCTTGAGAAGCGCACCAACACCGGGCTGATGGACTTCAACGCCGATAAAATCCTGCTCGGGAGCCGCTTCAGCCATCTCGGCAAGGGATCGGCCCATTCCGAAACCGATTTCCAGGTTAAGCATGTTGTCCCGGCCAAAGACCTCCCGCGGATCGATCATGCCGTCTTCGCGGCTCAAGCCATACTTCGGCCAACTGCGTTCGAATGCCTTTTTCTGGCCTTCCGTCATCCGGCCCTGGCGCAAAACAAAACTACGCACACCGCGGCGGGTGGTGACCGGCGAATCAGCGGCCTCTTTGGAATCTTGCGGTTCTTTCTGGTCTGTCATCTGCAATCCTTAACCGCAGGCAGCGGGTCATGGTTAACGGAATTTGGCACTAGTTTACCAGAGTGTCCCGGCTCAGGCGGAAACCACCGAGTTACGACCCTGTTGCCGATCCAGTTGCCGGTAGCCCAGCGCCTCGACCAGGTGGTTCTGCCCTGGCTCCCTACAACCTTCCAGATCCGCCAGCGTCCGGGCCACCCGAAGAATTCTGTGTAACGCCCGGGCGGAGAGCCCCAGCTTCTCCATGGCACCGGTGAGGAGCTCCTCACCCTGCCGGTCCAGTCGGCATGCAGCCTGCAGCTCGCGCCCTGACAGGGCGGCATTCAGGCAACCTCGCTCTGTCTGACGGGCTCTGGCCGCCAGAACGCGCTCCCGGATCGCGGCGCTGGTCTCGCCGTCCCCGCCCTGGCGCATCAGTATGTCGCCACCCTGCACCGGCACCTCCACGTGCAGATCAAACCTGTCCAGGAGCGGGCCGGAAATTTTCGATCGGTAACGCGCAACCTGTTGCGGCGTACACTGACACTCGATGGTGGGATGACCACTATAGCCACAGGGGCACGGGTTCATTGCCCCCACCACCTGAAATCGGGCTGGGAAATTCACCTGCCGCGCCGCACGGCTGATCGAGATCTCACCGGTTTCCATTGGCTCCCGCAACACTTCGAGAACCCGACGTTCGAACTCTGGCAATTCGTCAAGAAAAAGTACGCCCCGATGAGCCAGGGAGATTTCCCCGGGCCGCGGGCTGCTTCCGCCACCCACCAGGGCAACTGCCGATGCGGTATGGTGAGGCGATCGGAAAGGTGGCTGCCGCCAGCCCCCGGAACGGACGGGAAGCCCGTATACCGAATGGACGCTGGCAACTTCCATGGCAGCAGCATCATCCAGCCCGGGAAGAATGCCCGGAAGCCGACTGGCGAGCATGCTCTTGCCGGTTCCGGGCGGACCGAAAAACAGCAGGTTGTGACCACCGGCCGCAGCCACCTCCAATGCCCGCCGGGGAACTCGCTGACCGCGAACGTCCGAAAGATCCGGCACCTCGCCCTCGTTAACCGGCGGCTGCTCCAGGGAAGACCTGGGCACTGGCACCAGACGGGCGCGCCCACTCAAATGCTCACACACCGCCAGCAGGTGACCGGCAGCCAGCACGTCACCCTGGCTGGCCAGGGCCGCTTCCTCGGCATTGCCGTGGGGAACCAGCAGGCTCCGCTGATCCTTCCGGGCAGCCAGTACAGCCGGCAATACACCTCTGAGCGGCCGCAATGCACCATCAAGGGACAATTCGCCGAGAAATTCGCAATCAGAAAGACTGTCCGCCGGGATCTGGCCAGAGGCGGCCAGAATGCCCAGGGCAATGGGCAAATCAAACCGGCCACCCTCCTTGGGCAGATCAGCGGGCGCGAGATTAATCGTTATCCTGCGGGCAGGAAACTCGAAACCGGCGTTCAGCAGCGCGCTTCGAACGCGCTCCTTGCTCTCTCTTACACCGGTTTCAGGCAGTCCCACGATGGAGAGCGCAGGCAGGCCGCCTGAGAGATGGACTTCAACGGTAACGGCGGGGGCTGACACGCCAATGGAGGCGCGGGAGTGAACAATAGCAAGCATGACGACCATCCATGGTAGTAGGGGGATACGCTTGCCCGGCATCCTGCCGGGCGTCTCCGGGATTTATTGTTTCTGAAGGGAATTTTCCAGTTCGGCCACCCGCTTCTCGAGTTCGTCCACCTTTTCACGGGTCTTCAGCAAGACCGCCTGCTGAGCGTCGAATTCTTCCCGGGTAACCAGTTCCAGACGGGATAGAACAGCCATCACAGTGGCCCGGGCCTGGGTTTCGAAATCTTCCCGGGCAGCACGGGCCATATCGGGGACGAACTGGCCAAACTGACCCTGCAACTGGGCAAAAATATCCTGTGGACCTTTCACACATCACCTCACAAATTGCTGGAACATCCGGCTTCGACTAAAAGACAGGGCCTGTTGCCGGTTTGCGGGAGTGTATCACACCGCAGCCCCTGCCATACTGTAGGTGGTCAACCCTATAATGGGGATGTGACGGCCAGGAGGCCGCTCCAATTTGGCTCACTGGCTGGCTGCCCGCTTCAATTTGGTGCACAAGTTTGCGCCATTCTGGTACGCGGATATCGTAGCCTATTGTTTTTAAATTATTTTTTTGCGTTGGCATACCCGATGCTAAAGCTCTCGTACGCAATCCGCACAATTGGTGTGCGAGGTGGCAGCATCCCGAACTCAACAATCGGCCGACGGGCCCTCACTGTTGGGACGGCTTTACCAAGGAGAAAGCAATGAAACTTGTGACAGCGATCATCAAGCCTTTCAAGTTGGATGATGTCCGTGAGGCACTATCCGAGATTGGCGTGCAAGGCGTAACCGTCACTGAAGTCAAAGGCTTCGGTCGGCAGAAAGGCCACACAGAACTCTATCGTGGCGCAGAATACGTGGTGGATTTCCTGCCCAAGGTGAAGGTTGAGGTTGCCATTGGCGACAACCTGCTGGACCAGGTTATCGAGTCCATCACCAAGGCAGCCAACACCGGCAAGATTGGTGACGGCAAAATCTTCGTGACTGAACTGGAACAGGCCATCCGGATCCGGACTGGCGAAACCGGCGAAGAAGCGGTCTGAACCAGCTCTGATATTTCGAACAGCCAACGCAAAAAATTTATAACCTGAAAAGCCTCGTGCGGAGGGCTTCATATGGAAAGCAATCTAAATCACATTTTTGAACTCCAGTATGCGCTGGATACCTTCTACTTCCTGATCTGCGGTGCCCTGGTCATGTGGATGGCCGCTGGCTTCGCCATGCTCGAAGCCGGTCTGGTGCGTGCCAAGAACACCACCGAGATCCTCACCAAGAACGTTGCCCTGTTTGCAGTTGCCTGCACCATGTACCTGATCGTTGGTTACGACATCATGTACGACGGCGGTATCTTCCTGAGTGGCGTAACCACGGTCGCGGAAATGGACGATGCAGCCATTGCCGGCGTCATCGCTGCCTCCACCGAGGCCGGCTTCGCCGAAATGGGCGAGTACAGCGGTGCGTCTGACTTCTTCTTCCAGGTCGTCTTCGTTGCAACCGCGATGTCCATTGTGTCCGGTGCCGTGGCCGAGCGTATGAAGCTCTGGGCCTTCCTGGCCTTTGCTGTTGTCATGTGTGGCTTCATCTACCCGATGCAGGGTTCCTGGACCTGGAACGGCGACGCGGTCTTCGGCATGTACGAGCTGAGCTACAGCGACTACGCCGGTTCCGGTATTGTTCACATGGCCGGCGCGGCCGCTGCCCTGGCCGGCGTACTGCTGCTGGGCGCTCGTAAGGGGAAGTACGGTGCCAAAGGCGAGATCCGTGCCTTCCCGGGCGCCAACCTGCCCCTGGCCACTCTGGGTACCTTCATCCTGTGGATGGGCTGGTTCGGCTTCAACGGCGGTTCAACCCTGAAGCTCGGCGGCATCGGTGTTGCGAACGAAGTGGCTAACGTGTTCCTGAACACAAACGCCGCAGCGGCTGGCGGTCTGATCGCGGCCCTGATCGTCGCCCGCCTGATGTTCGGCAAGGCCGACCTGACCATGGCCCTGAACGGTGCTCTGGCTGGCCTGGTTGCCATCACCGCCGAGCCGGCGGATCCGTCTCCCCTGCTCGCAACCATCATCGGCGCCATCGGTGGCACCCTGGTTGTGTTCTCCATCGTGACCATGGACAAGCTGCGCATTGACGATCCGGTCGGTGCCATCTCTGTACACGGTGTCGTGGGTATCTGGGGTATCTTCGCGGTTCTCCTGTCCGACGCAGACGCCACCTTCATGGGACAGCTGGTTGGTATGCTCACCATCTTCGTCTGGGTATTCGTTACCAGCCTGATCGTCTGGAACATCTTGAAGGCCGTCATGGGCATCAGGGTTTCCGAAGAAGACGAGTACGAAGGTGTGGATCTGTCCGAGTGCGGTATGGAAGCCTATCCGGAGTTCGTCAGCGGCAAGCAGTAATCGCTGACAAGAGTAACGCTAAAGGGGCGCCATCTGGCGCCCTTTTTTTGTCTGCCGATTGTATACCTAACCTTCTTCCGGGCGGACCTCGTCTTCCAGTGCATCCACCATGAACTGGGGCATCGCCAACGCGCCCCGATGCACTCCGGCATTGTAGTAACGAGTCACGAACGGCCGGTTATTGGCGTCTTCCTCGCGGAAATAGCGCACCGGATTTTCCTTGCTGGCCATGGTGCAACTCCACCAGCCAGTGGGGTAGACCGGTTGCGGGAACGGCAGGGTCTGTACGTGCTCGAATCCGGCCTTGCGCATGTCCTCGTGAATGCCCTTGATGATGCTGTCGGTGTGCAGCAGCGGTGATTCGCTCTGCTGGACAATAATGCCCCCCTCACGCAGCGCCAGCATGGCATCCCGATAGAAATCCAGGGCAAACAGCCCCTCGGCCGGGCCGACAGGATCGGTGCTGTCGATAATTATGAGGTCGACACTGTTCGGCTCAATGTCCCGCATCCACTGGATGCCATCCCCGAAGAAGAAGTTGGCACGCGGGTCGCTGTTCGCTTCGCACAGCTCCGGAAAGTACTTTTCCGACATGCGGGTTACCCGCTCGTCGATTTCCACCTGCCAGGCTTCCTCAACGCCCGGGTGTTTGAGCACTTCTTTCAGGGTGCCACAGTCACCGCCACCGACAATCACCACTTTTCTGGGGTCCCGATGGGTGAACAGGGCCGGGTGTGTCATCATCTCGTGGTAAAGGAAGTTATCGCGGGTGGTCAGCATCACGCAGCCATCCAGAACCATCAAGTTGCCAAAGGTCTCGGTCTCGTAGATTTCCAGTTTCTGGAACGGTGTCTGCTCCTCGTGGAGCTTTTTCTTCACCTGCAGGGAGAACGCGGTCCCCTGGTCCTGGAATACCTCGGTAAACCAGCCTTCACTGAGTGCTGTCATGTCTTGCCTCCCGCTGTGGGCCATGGGCTGAATTGAAAGGGCGTATTGTAGGGGCGCCCCCTCGTGAGCTAAAGCGATAAACGCGGTGAACGGCCAAGTATTTTCCGCACCGGGTGCTTTTAGCCCGGAGTGGGAATCCATACAATGGCGGCCAGTGTTTCCTGACAGGATAGCAAGCATGAGCGAAGCCAGCGCCACCCCGGCCCACAAGGTATACAACATCGCCCACTGGAGCGATGGCTACATCGGTGTCGACGACCGTGGCCAGGTACTGATCCGTCCGGATCGCGGCCGCAGCCAGGCCCGCATCAACCTTCCGGAATTGACCCGAACGCTGACCGATTCCGGTGTTCAGCTGCCGGTCCTGGTGCGCTTCGTTGATATCCTGCACGACCGCGTCAACCAACTGTGCGGCGCTTTCAACAAGGTTGCTGACGAACACGCCTACCGGGGTCGTTATACGGCAGTCTACCCGATCAAGGTAAACCAGCAGCGCCGGGTGGTCGAGGAACTGCTTGCCGCCGAGCCGGCCACCTCGAAAGGGCAGATCGGGCTCGAAGCAGGCAGCAAACCGGAGCTGATGGCAGTGCTGGCCATGTCACAGCAACCAGGATCGGTGATCGTCTGCAACGGTTATAAAGACCGCGAGTACATCCGCCTGGCCCTGATCGGCCAGACCCTGGGCCATCGGGTGTTCATTGTGGTAGAGAAAAAGTCGGAACTGCCACTTATCCTGGAGGAGGCGAAAGCCCTGGGCGTGTCGCCACTCATCGGGGTGCGGGCACGCCTGGCCACGATTGGCAAGGGTAACTGGCAGAACACGGGCGGTGAAAAATCCAAATTCGGCCTGTCCGCCAGCCAGGTTCTCGATGTGGTCAACACCCTGCGAGAGGCCGGCGCCCTGGATACCTTGCAACTTCTGCATTTCCACCTCGGCTCCCAGATCGCCAATATCCGTGATATCCAGACCGGACTCCGGGAATGTGCCCGCTTCTACAGTGAGTTGCGACAGATGGGCGCACCGATCGGCACGGTGGATATCGGCGGCGGCCTGGGAGTGGATTACGAGGGCACTCGCTCCCGCAGCAGCTGCTCGATGAATTACAGCGTTTACGAGTACGCCTACAACGTGGTGCATGTTCTGCAGTCCGAGTGCGATCGCCACGGCATTCCCCACCCGGACCTGATCAGTGAGTCCGGCCGGGCCCTGACCGCGCACCACTCCGTTCTGGTGACCAACGTGATCGACCACGAGGCACCGGAAAACCGGACACCGCAACAGCCAGACGAGACAGCCTCGGCCCCGCTGCACGATCTCTGGCGCGACCTTGAAAGCCTGCAGGACGCCAACACGCCGCGCTCACTGGCCGAAATCTACCATGACGTGCTGCATGCAATGGCCGATGTTCATACCCAGTTTGCCCACGGCGTGCTCTCCCTGCAGGAACGGGCAGATGCCGAAACGCTCTACACCCGCTGTTGCCGGCTGCTTCGTGATCAGCTGGACAGCAGCAACCGCGCCCATCGGGAAATCATCGACGAGCTCAACGAAAAACTGGCCGAGAAGCTGTTCGTGAATTTCTCCCTGTTCCAGTCACTGCCGGATGTCTGGGGCATCGATCAGATCTTCCCGGTCATGCCGATCAATGGCCTGAATCGTCCACTGAACCGACGCGCGGTGATCCAGGACATCACTTGCGATTCCGATGGGCGGATAGACCGCTACGTAGATGGCCAGGGCACCGAGACCACCCTGCCCCTGCCTGAAGAAAAAACCGGTGAGCCTCTGCTGATGGGCTTCTTTATGACCGGCGCCTATCAGGAGATTCTGGGCGACATGCACAACCTGTTCGGCGACACCCATTCTGTGGATGTCCGCCTCAGGTCAGACGGTGGCCATGACATCAGCGAACCCATCACCGGTGATACCGTGGCCAAGGTGTTGCGCTACGTGAACTTTGCACCGGATGCCTTGATGGATGCCTACCGAAACAAGTTCGCAGCCTCCACCCTGGCACCGGAAACCCAGTCGGCGCTGCTGGCGGAACTGGCCGCCGGGCTGGATGGCTACACCTACCTGGAAGAATAGCCAGCGTCAGGCTCTCTGGTGCTCCCGACGCCAGGCGCTCGGGGCAAGGCCTTCCCATTTGCGGAAGGCCCGGCCAAAGTTGGAAGGATCACTGTAGCCGAGGGCATCGGCAATCTCGTCGATCGTTAACTCATTTCGTCGAAGCAGCTCCAATGCCCGGCGATGGCGCAGGGAATCCTGCAGCTGCTGGAACCGGACACCCTCGGCTGCCAGCTGCCTGCGTAAAGTCCTTGCGGACACCTGCAGGTGTTCGGCCACCTCCTCGAGTGCCGGTAGCCGTTGGCTCCGCCCTGTCTCAAGCAGGCGTATAACCCGTTCGGAGACGGGCGTAGCGCCCTCAATGAACCGCATTTCCTCCTCGCACTGGGCTTCGGCAATCCGACGAGTCACCGGATTGGACAGTGACATGGGCGAATCCAGAAAAACCCGCTTGAACCGCAGCTGGTTCACTCCGCTGCCAAACGTGATCCGGCTGCCGAACAGCTGTCGATAGGCCGTTGCATCTTCAGGCTCCGGAAAATCCAGAAGGCAACGGCCTCCGTCCAGAAGCCTCTGGCCGAACAGCAAAAGATTCACATCCATCAACGAGGCCATCACCACATCAACGTTGAACCGGTACAGATCCTCAATACTGTGGGCCAGGTCCAGCTGGATTACGGCCTCATGGCCGTCCACGAAAAAGGACAGCTTCATGTAAACGAAACGGATCTGGAAATACTTGATCAACACCGTGAGCGCCTGCTCGAGAGTGTCGCAACTGATGGCGGCCTGGGCCAGGGAACCGTGGGTGGTGAACTTCAGTCGTTTGCCGTACTCGAGCCCCAGGGCCAGATCGCCGCTTTGAAGCAGGCTTTCGCGACACAGGGCGCTGAACTGATCAACCGTGATGAAATTCTCCGGGTGACCCAGCATGGAAGGCCGGATACCGGAGGCCGACAGAAGTCGGGACCGCTGCAAGCCTCGATCCTCCGCCAACTGGCAGAGAATATCCGCATAGTGCGCCCGGATGACGGGCAGGTTTCCGGTAATGCCGGGTGCATTCATGGGGATGGCTGTCTTCCGGTATCGGTGTATTGCTCAGACTAGACCGCTCTGCAGTTTCCGGCAATCACCGGCGAGACGACCGGCAACCGTCGCTGGCGCCAGATTTCTGCATCTTTTTTCCAAACGTGCTGATCCACTGAATAAACGAATCCGTAAATTCAGTCACTGACAAACCCGGGACGAGTGCATAGAATGATGACCAGAACAAGCTCAAATCATGCGACTGTCAAGGAGCGTCCGGTGACCACACTGGATCAGAAGCCAGCCAGTTCCGAGGGCCGGAAGGACCCGTGGAGCCAGATGCTGCAAAAAGTGGGCAAACACCAGGATCGCGAGGCGTACCACGCGCTGTTCGAGCATTTTGGACCGCAGATCAAGTATTACGCCATGGCCAACGGCCTGGCGAGCCACGCGGAAGAGCTCGTGCAGGAAGTTTTTGTGTCAATCTGGAGACGCTCTTGTCTCTACGATTGGCGGAAGGCAGCTGCATCAACCTGGATTTTCACCATCGCCCGTAACCAGCGCATTGACATGCTGCGGAAAATGCAGCGCACGAGTGCTGAAATGCCGGTTGAGACGGAAGATCTCTGGCAGATTCCGGGCGAAAACGAAAACGAGCCTGTCACCTCTTTGCACCGCCTGATGTCCGAGAGGCGAATCCGGGAATCCCTGAGCCATTTGCCGGAAGAACAGATTACGGTGATTGCCAAGGTATACATGGAAAACAAGTCGCACCAGATGGTTGCTGATGAGTTGGACATACCGCTCGGCACCGTGAAAAGCCGGGTTCGCCTGGCACTGAACAAACTGAAAGTGATTTTGCAGGACCAGAACGTATGACACGGCACCATCCCGACAGCCTGAGCCTGATGGAGTACAGCGCAGGTAACCTGAGCGAGCCACATGCTCTGTGCATCAAGCTCCACCTGGACAAGTGTTCCCATTGCCGCAGTCGTGTGGACACACTGGACAGTCTGGGTGCTGTGATGATGGAGCAGCAGCCGAAGGTAACGGTCTCAGAAGGCATGTTTGATAACATTCTCTCAAAGATCGACAGCGAGCCGGCAGACGAGCCAGCCGTGCCGGTGATCCCAAGAGTAAGCGCTTTGCAGAAGTTGCTTGGCGAAGATCTCAATAGCTTACCCTGGAAACGGCAGCTTGGAGATGTAAGCGTACTGGACATTACCGACCGTTTCCCAGGCCAGAAGGAACAGGTGGTACTGCAAAAGCTGGCCGCAGGTGGCAAGGCTCCGGCCCACACCCACCGTGGTGAAGAGACTACCATTGTGCTGCAGGGCGCCTTTGCCGACCAGAAAGGCGTGTTCAATCAGTGGGATTTTGTGGTGCTGACCGACGAAGATGAGCACAAGCCGGTAGCGGTTGGCTGCGAAGACTGCATCACACTGTCTGTACTCAGCGCCCCGGTGAAGCTGACCGGCACGTTTACCCGGATGCTCAATCCGTTTATCCGGTAACCGGCCAAGGTTGGCACTGGCGTGAGCTGAGTAAGCAAAGGGGCGATAGATCATCGCCCTTTTTTTGTGGCTGCTGCGAACGCACACCCCATTACCAGGGTAGCTCAGAGCCATCCCAGCTCAGGAATCGCCCGTTATCCTCCTCACCTACTCCATCAAGTACCGCAAGCAGGTTGGCCGCGGTTTCCGATGGCGTGTGCACCTTCAGCTTGGCCAGGGACTGACTGAACGGCTCACTCAATGCCGACTCGGTGGTGCCCGGATGCAGGGACACGCAGGCTATCGGCTTGCACCGGCGGGGCAGCTCGATGGACAGGTTGCGCACCAGCATGTTCAGCGCCGCCTTGGAGCTGCGATAGGCGTACCAGCCGCCAAACCCGTTATCGGTAATCGACCCGACCTTTGCGGAAACAGCCGCCACTCGTTTGAATTCCCGATGCCGAAGCCAGGGTAATAGCGCCTGCGTGAGCAACCCGAAGCCGGCTGCGTTCACCGCAAATGCCCTCGCCAAACTCCCGGCGTCCAGATCCTCGAGACGCTTCTCGGGGAACATGTCCGCCCCGTGGAGCAAGCCGGCAGCATAGATAAAACCATCAACGCCTTCCTGTTTGCTCAGTAACGACTCCAGGGCCTCCGAGACAGCTGCTGGCGACGCGCTGTCCTCGGCATCCCATGGCAGCACCGTACTTTGCTGATGAGTCCGCAAGAACTCCGACGCCTTGCCCGGCTCACGACATAACCCGATCACGCGCGTCTGCGAATCCCGCTCCACCAACCGGGTCGCCAAGGCACCCCCAATTGCACCGGAAACCCCGGCAATCACCACTCGTTTCATGAGACACCTCCTCTGTTGTGGAGGACATACGAAAATTCTTTCCGGCGGACTGCAAAACGGTGAACCGACACATTTAAACGATCGTATGAAACCAGTGTTCAAATCATCCTCCGAGCCCTGTCGCCACTGGCAGGACTCCAGAAAAAAGTGAACGTAGGAGAGTATCCATGCAATACCAGGCTCCGGCGAATGACCTTCGCTTTCTGTTGTTTGATGTATTGGGCGCAGACCGGCTGCACGAGCTGGAGAAATACGCCGATGCCACCCCGGATCTGATTTCTGCGGTCATTGACGAGGCCGGCAAACTCGCTGCGGAAGTCATCCAGCCCACCAACCAGGCGGGCGACCGGGAAGGATGTACCTACGATCCCGAAACCCGTTCGGTGAAAACACCGGATTGCTTCAAGGATGCCTACAAGAAATTTGTAGAAGGCGGCTGGACCGCGCTGGACGCGCCGCTTGAATACGGCGGCCAGGGCCTGCCTCACACCCTGAAGTTCGTGGTAGACGAGATGGTCTGTTCCACCAACCTGTCATTGGGCATGTACCCGGGCCTGACCCACGGCGCCATCAGCGCCCTGCATGCCCACGGCTCCGACGAACTGAAAAAAATCTACCTGGAGAAGCTGATCTCCGGCGAGTGGACCGGCACCATGTGCCTGACCGAACCTCAGTGCGGCACCGATCTGGGTCTGATTCGCACCCGAGCCACGCCCAACGAAGATGGCAGCTATGCCATCGAAGGCACCAAGATCTGGATTACCGGTGGCGAGCACGACCTGGTGGACAACATCGTTCACCTGGTTCTGGCCAAGCTGCCAGGTGCGCCGGATACCACCAAAGGCATTTCGCTGTTCGTGGTTCCCAAGTTCCTGCCGGAATCCGGTGAGCGCAATCCTGCCTTCTGTGGCGGTCTTGAGCACAAGATGGGCATCAAGGGCTCAGCCACCTGCGTCATGAACTTCGAGGGCGCCAAAGGCTGGCTTGTCGGCGAGCCAAACGACGGCATGCGTGCCATGTTCACCATGATGAACGAGGCTCGCCTGATGGTGGGCATGCAGGGCCTTGGCCTTGCGGAAATGGCTTACCAGCAAAGCCTCGGCTTCGCTCGTGAGCGCCTGCAGAGCCGTTCCCTGAGTGGCCCGAAGAACCCGGACGGCCCCGCCGATCCGATCATCGTGCACCCGGATGTGCGCCGGATGTTGATGCGCCAGAAGGTCCTGAACGAAGGCATGCGCGCCCTGGCCCTGTTTGCCGGACACCAGCTGGATCTGTCGGTTGCCCATCCGGATGAAACCGTACGGGAATCCGCCGATGATCTGGTTCAGCTCCTCACCCCCGTTGTGAAATCCTTCCTGACGGACGAGGGCTTCAACAACGCCAACACCGGCCTGCAGGTACTGGGTGGATCCGGCTTCACCACCGACTGGCCGCTGGAGCAGCTGGTGCGGGACGGGCGGATCGCCCGGATCTACGAAGGCACCAACGGCATTCAGGCCATGGACCTCGTGGGCCGCAAACTCAGCCTGAAAGGCGGTCAGCTGGTGCGTACCCTGTTCGGCACCCTGAGCGGATACCTCAAGGACAATCCGGGGGCGCCGCACCGGGAAGAACTGAAGAACGCCATGAAAGCGCTGGAAACCGCCACCATGTGGCTGGCCAGCAACGCGCCGAAAGATCCGGAGCAGGCGGGCGCCGCCGCCACACCCTATCTCCGGCTGATGGCGCTGACAGTCATCGGTTACCTCTGGTCCCGGATGGCCAACGTCGCCAACGAGCAGCTTGCCGCCGGCGAAGGCAACAAGCCACTGCTGGAGAGCAAGGTTGTCTCAGCCCGGTTCTACTTTGAAAAACTGCTGCCGGAAGTCGACTGGCTGCTGGGCGACATTCAGAGCGGCAAGGACAGCCTGATGGCGTTTTCGGACGACCACTGGGCCGCGTGATCCCGACTCCGGCCAGATGTCAGACACTCTGGCCGGAAATGACCGATGAATGACAGCTTGTGACCTTCAGCGCGACACTCTGAAAATTGATAATAATCACGTTGATTAGTGTCTCTGAACTAGTCCTGCCCAGCTTCCCGTCGAACTGGGCATTTTTGAAAGCCACGCCCTGCGTGGCTTTTTTTATGGAGTTTTTTTGTCTGTGCGGTCACTGAGTTACAATTGCGCTCTTTAATTTTGTCCGGCTTTTGAACGGGCCAACACGGGGGCACCATGAACGCCGACGATTACGCTTTCCGCTTTGGCGGAATTGAACGACTCTACGGGCGCCGTGCCCTGGAAGCCTTTCGTCACGCGAACGTAGCGGTGGTCGGCCTTGGCGGGGTTGGGTCCTGGGCAGCTGAAGCCCTTGCCAGAAGCGGCGTTGGCAGCATTACACTGATTGACATGGACGATGTCTGTGTGTCCAACACCAACCGACAGCTCCATGCCCTTGAAGGCCAGTATGGGCGTACCAAGACCGATGCCATGGCAGACCGGTTGCGGGCGATCAACCCGACAGCAGACATTCGGGTGCATTTCGGTTTCCTGACGACAAAGAACGTCAGCGACCTGATTACCGGGGATATGACCGGGGTTATCGACGCCATCGACAGCGTCAAGGCCAAGGCCGCTCTGATTGCCCACTGCCAGCGCCGGAAGATTCCTCTGGTGTGTGCCGGTGGCGCCGGCGGACAGATCGATCCCACCCAGATTCAGGTGGCGGACCTCAGCAAAACCACCCAGGACCCACTGTTGGCCAAGGTACGAAACCTGCTGCGCCGGGAATACGGCTTTTCCCGGAATCCGAAACGTCGCTTTGGAATTGAAGCCGTATACTCCCTGGAGCAGCTGACGTATCCTGCCGGAGACGGTGAAGTGTGCCTGCAGAAACCGGCCACCGACGGCCCGGTGCGACTGGATTGCGCCTCCGGCTTTGGCGCCGCCAGCCCGGTAACCGCCAGCTTCGGTTTTTTTGCGGCCTCCCGACTTCTGAACCGGATTGCCCGACGGGCCAACCAATAGATCAACGGACCTGAAACCATTATGCCAGTCAGTACTGTCCTGCTTCTTGCCAGCATTGGCGTTATCTCACTTTTCTGCCAGTGGCTTGCCTGGCGCGTGCGCATGCCCGCGATCCTGTTCCTGCTGGCGGGTGGCATTGCGGCCGGACCCGTTCTGGGCTTCCTGGCTCCGGAAGTGGTGTTTGGCGACCTGCTGTTCCCGGTTATCTCCCTGGCCGTCGCCATCATCCTGTTTGAAGGCAGTCTGACACTGCGTTACGAGGAAATCCGCGGCCATGGCAAGATGGTCCGCAACCTGATCCCGGTGGGCTCCATTGTCACCTGCATCATCGGTACCCTTGCCGCACGCTGGCTTCTGGATGTCTCCTGGGCTGTCGCACTGCTATTCGGCGCCATTTCCATCGTCACCGGCCCGACGGTCATTGCACCGCTGCTACGCTCAGTACGACCGGATTCGAAACTGGCGAATATCCTGCGTTGGGAAGGGATTATCATTGACCCGGTCGGGGCACTTCTGGCGGTTCTGGTGTTCGAGGGCATCGTCTCCTGGGGCCAGGGTAACGTGTTTGGCCACTCGCTCTATATCTTCGGCAAAACCCTGGCGGTGGGTTTCCTGATCGGTGCCGTTGCCGGCTACCTCAATGGCATTGTTTTGCGCAAGCACTGGATACCCCAGTACCTGCATAACGCCGGCACACTGACATTCATGCTCGGCGTCTACGCCATCTCCAACGAACTGGCCCATGAGTCTGGCCTGCTGACCGTGACCGTCATGGGCATCTGGATGGCCAACATGAAGCAGGTACCCATTGAGAGTATTCTGGAATTCAAGGAATCCCTGAGCGTTCTGCTGATTTCGGCGCTGTTCATTATTCTGGCAGCGCGGGTAGAGTTTGCCGCTATTGCCGAGCTGGGTTGGGGCCTGGTGGCGGTACTGGCGCTGCTGATGCTGGTAGCACGGCCCCTGAGCATTTTCCTGTCCGCCATCGGCACAAGCCTGAACTGGCGGGAAAAGCTCTTCCTGAGCTGGATTGCCCCCCGGGGCATCGTTGCCGCGGCAGTGTCAGCGCTGTTCGCCTTCCAGCTGCAAAAGCTTGGCTATGAAAGTGCCGGGGCCCTGGTACCCCTCGTATTCATGCTGATCATCGCCACCGTCACCCTGCAAAGCCTGACCGCACGGCCGGTTGCCCGCTTGCTGAAGGTTGCAGAACCGGCGGAATACGGCTTCCTGATTCTCGGTGCCAACCCGGTGGCCCGGATGATCGGCAAGGCCCTGAAAAAGTATGAGGTGCCGGTGACCCTGGCCGATACCAACTGGGAGAACGTCCGCCAGGCGCGCATGGAGAACCTGCAGGTCTACTTCGGCAATCCAGTGTCCGAGCACGCGTCGACTCACCTGGATCTGACCGGAATCGGCAAGCTGCTGGTCATCTCCCCCTACAAGCACATGAATTCCCTTGCCACCTACCACTTCCTGGACTGGTTCGGAAACAAGTGCGTGTTCAGCCTGGCAGAAGGTGACCAGGACCAGAAGGCCCGACACCAGACGGCCGAAAAAATACAGATGACCCGGGGCCTGTTCGATGGCGTCAGCTACGCCAAGCTGGCCAGTCTGGTCAGCCAGGGCTACACGGTGAAGACCACGCAACTGAGCGAAGAGTTTGGTTACGAAGAGTTCCTGAACAAATACCAGAACCAGGCCCTGGTACTGTTCACTTTCGACAGCAAGGAACATGTCGCTCCGGTTTGCAGCATGAAAGACCTGAAGCCGGAAAACGACTGGATCCTGATCAGCCTGGTACCACCCCAGGCCAGGAAGGAACGCAAGGAGAAAGAGGGGGAACAGCCTTCAGCTAGTGGGGAACGGCCTTCAGCCGGCGAGGATACACCGGCCGAAGAAAACCCTTCATCGACAATCTAATACCAGCTTGCCGCGCACGTGCCCACCTTCAAGCAGTTCGTGGGCCTGCGCAACATCCGCCAGCGCAAAGGCCTTTTCTATGTGCACCTTGACGTCGCCGTCCTCAATTAGTTCGGCAATCTCATCCAGGTGAAAGACATCGGGGCGAACAGTCATGCCATGGGCGCGTAATCCCATCTCCTCCGCGGCGCTGATGATTTCATCGGCGGTAACTGTGGGGATGGTAACGAGGACGCCCTGCTCGCCGAGAGTATGCAGCGAGCGTTTGCCGGTATCACCACCGACCAGATCCAGCACCACGTCCAGGCCGTAGCATTCTTCGCCGATGTCCGTGGTGCGGTAGTCAATCACTTCATGCACCCCGAGTTCCGCCAGGAAGTCGCGGTTACCGGCCGAAGCCGTGGCAATGACATGAGCACCGCGCTCCAGCGCAAACTGAACGGCGAAATGCCCAACGCCTCCCGCCCCGGCGTGAATCAGTATTTTCTGTCCGGACTCCAACTTCGCCATTTCAAACAGGGCCTGCCACGCGGTCAAAGCCGCCAGGGGCAAAGCTCCCGCAGACACCAGGTCGAGCTCTTCCGGCACAATGGCCAGCTCATCAGCCGCCGCCAGGGCGTATTGGGCATAGCCGCCACCGCCGGCCGGAAATCCAACCATGCCCATCACCCGATCCCCCGCCGCCAGGGTGGTCACGTTGGCACCAACTCCGACAACCTCACCGGCCACGTCGTAACCTGGCGTCCAGGGCAAGGAATTCTCGATCTGCCGGGCCGCGAATCCCAATCCCTTTCGGGTTTTCCAGTCAATGGGGTTAAGCCCTGCCCCGTGCACTCTCACCAGCACCTGATCATCCCCGGGAACGGGCACGTCCGCCTCGACCACCTGAAGGACATCACGTTCACCGAAGCGATCGTAGATCACCTGGTGCATCGTGGCTTCAGCGTTCTGATCAGCAGTATTTTCCATGGGGATCTCCGGACAACAGGTTAAACGGGATTGGCTTTTATCAAGACTAGCTGAAGTAAAGCACAAAAGAGCTCGGGGGACCTAAAGCCCCTTGCCTCCGGCCACCACAGCGGAACCGAGGATTTCGGCAAACTCTTTCGGCGCGCGGGCGGGCCGCTGGCTTTTCATATCGACACAGGCATGAGTCGAGACCGCCCTGACCAGGGTTTTACCATCCGACGGACGCACCAGCTGGAACTGCCGGGCGGAGCGGAAACGACCATCGTAGTCGGTCAGCCAGGTTCCCAACACCAGCTGGTCTCCAGTATTGGCCGACGCCAGGTAATCGATCTCCGTACGAGTGATGGCCATCGCCTTGCCGGTTTTCTCGTGCAGCGACCAGGTCATGCCCAGACTTTCAATGTGGGCCCAGCTGACATCCTCCAGCCAGCGCACATAGACAACGTTGTTGGCATGTCCGAGCCGGTCGGTATCCTCGGCCTGTACCGTTATATCAATCGTGAAGGGCTCCGGAAGATCCCAGGCAATGTCTTGGTGCTGCATCAGTTGCTCTCTCCGAGACCGGGAATGGCCTGCAACGGTAGCCGACCAATACGATCATTGTGAAGTGAACCAAAGTACAGGTTGCCATCATGGGGATTGACCGAGGTAATTTCCTGAAGATGGGTTCCCCGGGTGTCGTGAAGACTGGTAATGACCTCGCCGTCCCTGTCGAAGGCGATCACAAAGCCATATTCCTGTGGGGCAGGTTTCAGGCTGTCCGGGAGCTTCGCCACCAGGTCCTTGAGCCAGGGCCGTGGGTGCATGGCATCCACTTTCGGATTACGAAGGGTAGGAAACGCCACCCAGTAGCGCCCCTGTTCATCCACCGCCAGGTTATCTGGAAAACCGGGAAGATTGTCGGCAAACACCTCTGCCTGCCCGGCTCTGGGCCCATGAATCCAGTATCTGAGGATGCGGTATTTCCAGGTTTCATTCACCAGCACGTAATCACCTTCCGGAGAAACCGCAACGCCATTGGCAAAATGAAGGTTGCCCAACAGGACTTCGGCCTTCCCGGTTTTCGGAGAGTAGCGCAGCAAGCGGCCATGGGGGCGCATTTCCAGCAGATCCAGCAGGTATTCCGGCTGATGGAACTTCGAGCTGGCATCGGTGAAGTAAATTCGCCCGTCATCGGCAATATCAACATCATCGGTAAAGCGGAACAGCGTTCCTTCAGCTTCCCGGGCCAGTACGGTAATCCTGCCATCGGGGCTTATGGACAGCAGGCCTCTCCAGGCATCGGCCACAATCAGGTTCCCCTGACCGTCAAAAACCATACCCAGAGGCCGACCGTCCGTCGACAACCAGTTTTCGACCCGGCCATCCGGGAAGACCCGCACGATGTAGCCATCCTGGGTCCCGGTATAAAGCACACCATCATCGCTGATGGCCGTATCCTCGGGGCCATACACCTGGCCTCGGGCCAGAAGATCCGCCAGTCTCAGCCGTTCATTCGGCGCAAAAGGCCCGGTAAGGGGCGGCGGCGAGGGTGGACTCCAGGCTTTGCTGTCAACAGGAGACGGTGTCAGCAGGAAGCTGCCAAGTAGCAGAAAAACAACCAGCAACCCCACCATCCATTTCATACACTCTGCCCGCCTGTTGTTATATCAATTCCGTGTGTCAGCGATGGAGTTACCTTAGCAGACCGGCCGGCGGGCAGGAAAATACCCGACACGGCCCCGGTCACTCATCGGCACTGAGGAAACGGCGGCACAGGGCGGCAAAAGAGTCGGCTTTTTCAGCATGCAGCCAGTGGCCGGTCCCCTGGATAATACGCAACTGCGCCCGGGGAAACAGTCGCTGGATATCGTCCCGGTGCTTCTCCTGGATGTAAGCGGAATCCGCGCCCTTGAGAAACAGCACAGGGCCATCGAACGGGCCATCGCCCTCGGGCGCCCTGGCCAGGTTCCCATAGCAGGCATCGATAACGGGCAGGTTGAGCCTCCAACGGAACATTGGCCCATCTTCCTGCTGCTCTTCCCTGGGAATCCGCTCCAGGTTCTTGAGAAGAAACTGACGCACACCGGGCTCTTCGACAAAATCGGCCATCAACCTGTCTGCATCCTGGCGGGAGCGCACACCTGTAAGATCGATACTGGTCAACCCTTCCAGAATAGCGTCATGGCGCGGTTTGTAGTTGACCGGCGCAATGTCGGCCACGATCAGCCTGTCCACACGCTCCGGGGCCTGCAGGGCGACCTGCATCGCTACCTTGCCGCCCATGGAGTGGCCCAGCAGACTGACCTTGTCCAGGCCCTGTGCATCCATGTAGGCAAGTACATCGCCCGCCATGGCCGGATAATCCATGGTGTCGGTGTGGGGAGAGCTGCCATGGTTGCGCTCATCCAGCGCATGGATCTGCCATTGGTCTTCCAGACGGCGAGCGATGCCACCGAGGTTATCGAGGGATCCGAACAGCCCGTGCAACAGGATCAGGGGCGGGCCTTCGCCGGTAATGCGGTGATTCAGCGCAACAGTCATGGGCAGTCAGTCTCCGGATTGGTCTGCATTCTCAAACCGGATACATTACCACTGCCAGTCTTTCGAGCAAGTGCCGGTATTGACGGTCATTTTCCAGAGACGAAAAAAAGCCGGGCAGAGCCCGGCTGGAAGGTCATAGACGTTAAGCCTGAGAAATCAGCAATAGAAAATGCTGTTCAGGTACTCGGCGAGCTCAATGACGTTTTTGCGTTCAAGCTCGGTATGCGGTACGAAGATTTCCTGTTCCATAAAATACCTCCTGATTGCCTCTCCATTGCTTCAACCTGATACCCTGATGCTATCGTTAAACCCAGGCGTGACCGTTGACAGGCGGTTGCATACACTTGACATTTTGTATCAGTCATCATGACAGGTCGTTAACTATCAGGCCGTATAACGTGATATCCGCCCAACCCGAGCCCGCCAGCGCTCCCCTGGTGGCTGCCTCAAGCACACTGGCACTGGTCCATTACCTTGAACGCCAGGGCGTATTCAATGCTGCGCGCGTTGAACAGCTGACCGGGCTGGCGCTGGCGGAACTCACTGACCCGGACAGGCGTGTGCCAGCTGATGCCCACTACCGGCTCTGGGAACACGCAGAGCTTGTTACGGGGGATCCCGGCGTTGGCCTGCATGCAGGGCAGTTGGTGGACCCGGAACGAATGGGGCTGGTCGGGCATGTGTTTTTCAACTGCGACACACTGGGAGAAGCGGTAACCCAGTATGTGCGCCTGCACCGGCTGATCAACGAGTCGGTATTCCTGAGCTTCGAGCAGACTGCCGACCAGGCCATCCTTTGCTGGCAGCCGGACAGGGCCGAACACTACTGCCGTCAGGATATGGACCGGACCCTGGCCGCAGCCATCACCCGCACCCGACACTTCATTCATCCGGGTATCCGCGCGGAATGGGTGGAGATCGCTCACCCCGCTCCCGAGTATGCTGACGAGTACGAGAAGCTCCTTGGCGGTCCGGTCCGATTCGATTGTGGCATTACCCGTCTGGCATTCAGTAGCCGGCACCTCGGGCACCCGATTCCCCGCCGTAATCCCTACGTCTATTCCGCAGTGTTGAAACAGGTCAATTCCCTGTTGGCCAGGCTGCAGACCCGGCGCTCCTTTGGCCGCAAGATCCGCCGGCTGATTTCGAAACAGATGGCTACCGAGAGAATTGATGCCGACACCCTGGCCCGCCAGTGCCACATGAGCCGCCAGACCCTTTATCGAAAGCTGAAAAAGGAGGGCCTGAGCTTCCACGGACTGGTAGAGCAGGTCCGCCAGGATAAGGCGCTCAGGTATGTGGCGGCAGACCAGTACGCCCTTGGTGAGATTGCCTTCCTGCTTGGCTTTTCTGAACTCAGCGCCTTCAGCCGGGCCTTCAAGCGCTGGACCGGCACCTCGCCGGCCGAGTACCGCGCGCGGCATCTGGCAACGTCCGGGACAGAGAGCCAAGGTCCGGATTCCGGCAATGGAGAGCGATGATGGACGAACTGTCTCTGGTTGCGATTGCGGTAGGGGTTGTCTACCTGGGCGCCTTCGCCTGTATCTATCGCATTCTGCTTACCTACCGCACAACACAGGGCGCCATTGCCTGGGTGATTGCCCTGATCGGCCTGCCGTACCTGGCCGTGCCCATGTTCGTGCTGTTTGGCCGCCACCGGTTTGGCGGTTACGTGAAGGCCCGTCGGCTTGGTGACGAATCCCTCACCAACCTGCTGAACAGGTTCGAGCAACAAACCACCTCCATTCCGATTCCCACCAGAGACCGGTTTACCGACGAGCTACAGGTGCTCTGCCGGCTCGGCCGTCAGCCATTCACCGACGGTAATCGATGCACCCTGCTCAGGGACGGTGAGGCTACATTCGAGGCCCTTTTCGAGGCCATGGAAGATGCCGAGCACTATATCCTGCTGGAATTCTACATCGTGCGCTCAGACCGGATTGGCCGCCGGATCAAGTCCATTCTCGAGCGCAAACTTGCCCAGGGCGTGGAAGTCTGGTTCCTGTACGACGACATTGGCAGCGTCTGGCTGCCGCGCAACTACCTGAAGCAGCTTGCCGCCGCTGGCGCCCGGGTGGCTTCGTTCGGGAACGGAAACATCCGCAGGCGGCGGTTCCAGATCAATTTCCGTAACCACCGCAAGCTGCTGGTCTGTGACGGCAAAGTCGGCTTTGTGGGCGGCATCAACCTGGGGGACGAATACCTGGGCACCGCCATGGACCAGGAGCCCTGGCGCGACACCCATTGCCGGATTGAGGGCCCGGCAGTCACCGGCCTGCAGCTGGCCTGGCTGGAAGACTGGAACTGGGCCAGCAACGATTTCCCCAGCCTGGACTGGGCACCGGCCAATAACCAGCCGGGCAACGACGAGGTACTGATGCTGCCAACCGGTCCGGCCGACACCTGGGAAACCTGCACCCTATTCTTCCTGAACTGTATCAACAACGCCCGGAACCGTCTCTGGATCGCCTCGCCCTACTTCGTGCCAGATTTCCAGATCATGAACGCACTGCAGTTGGCGGCGCTTCGTGGAATCGACGTGAGGATCCTGATTCCGGAGAAATCAGACAGTCGCCTGATCGGTCTGGCCGCCTACTCCTACCTGGTCCAGGCCTGCAAGACCGGGATCGGCATCTATCGCTACCAGCCAGGGTTCATGCACCAGAAAGTGATCCTGGTGGATGACCGCTATGCAGCGGTGGGAACGGCCAATATGGACAACCGCTCCATGCGGCTGAATTTCGAGATCACCGCCATTACCACAGCGCCGCATTTTATCCGCAGCGTGGAATCCATGCTGGAACAGGATCTGGACAGTTCCCGCCTGATGACCGAAAGCGACTATAAGGACCGCTCGATCCTGTTCCGCCTGGCTTGCCGTGCCGTCCGGCTGCTTGCACCTTTGCTCTAGACCTTCCGATCACTGGCTCCGGAATACCCGATGTGCGACTATGCCTACACGATTCAGCCAGTACGCAGTAGCGACAGATCATCATGAATGCCTTTAAACCCAGAGAAACACTGACCGAACAGGTCGCCCGCCATATCGAGAACCTGATTGCCTTTGGCCAGCTCCGGTCCGGAGAACGGATCTACGAGGGTGCCATGGCCAAACAGATGGATGTCAGCCACGGGTCCATCCGGGAAGGGCTTCTGTTGCTGGAAAAGAGGCATCTGGTTCGTAACGTTCCCCGCAAAGGTGCGTTCGTCACGCCGCTGGACGAGTATTTCGTCCGCAGCCTCTACGAAACCCTGGAACTGTACCTGACCCACACCGGGCGCAAGCTGGTCCGCAACTGGCAGGCTGATGATATGGCCAGGCTGGAGAACCTCTATGACCAGATACAGGCCTGCTACAAGAAAAACGATCTGATGGCCTTCCTGGAACTGGGTATTGAATACACCAAGGCATCGCTGGCCTATGCCGACAACTACTTCATTGTCGCAGCCATCGATGACCTCTGGCCGTCGGCCAAGCGCTGTGCGTTCGTCGCTTTCCAACAGGGAGGCAATCAGGTGCTTGAAGACAACCTGTCGCACATGGAGCAATCCATCAGCGCGATCAAGGATCGGGATGAAGAACGCCTGGCGGAGATACTGCACCGCTTTGCTCTGCAACAGTGTCAGCAGGTTCTCACCGCCATCGAAAAGACCGGCAACAAGACTGCTTGAAAGCCCTCAGTAGAACAGCTGGGTGAAGGAAAAACCGATGTTGAGGTAAGCCGTCCAGTTGTCCTCGTTGTTGTAGGCGGCGGCCAGCTGAACCGGCCCGAGAAAGGTATCCACGCCGGCGAACACACTGGAGGATTTCACCGAGCTGTCCCAGCTTGCCGCATCCAGCGAGGGCCAGGCGTTACCCGCCTCGAACCCGGCGCCCACAAACCAGGGCAGCAGTGGTCCACCAAACGTCTGGCTGGCGTAGGCGGAGACCATCAACGCGTTGTCTCCGGTAATTTCACCGGGCGCGTATGCCGATAAACGCCGAAATCCGCCCAGGCGGACCGCATTTTCAATGCCCGGCGAACCCTTGGTTACCGCATGGGCATACACCAGCCCGGTCAGCGTCAGGCCTTTCCAGCTCTCGGTACCCAACACCAGGCCGGTTACCGAATCGAACTCCCGGTCGGATCCCAACCCTTCCCGTTCGAAACGTCCCCGAAGGCCCGCAAAACCGCCCGCCCGTGGGAAAAACGTATCATCCAGCGAATCATGAACCAGTTGCAGTGCTATGCCACCCTGATGCACGGACCCCTCCGGCGCCACCGGCTGGCCGATCTGCTCATCCACCGTGGCATAGCCCCGGGCATAGATCAGACGGACCTCGGCATTGCCGCCAATTTCCATGCCCAGTGCCAGATCCGCTTTTCGGAAGGTCACGTCCACCTCAGCAATACGAGTGCCCGAGGCATCAAACTGGCTGAAGGTATCCCGGGAATATTCGCCACCGAGCACCAGGAATCGCTCATAGCCGTAATCCAGTGGTTGATACCACTGGCTCCGCAGCCAGGGCTCCGTGCCAAGCTGAACACCGGTCTGCCATTCCCCACCCAGCTCATTCAACTCGGTCATGCGAAGGGATGAGGCAAGGTTGAAACGGGTTTCCCCGTCGAAGTTGTCCTCATAGTTGAGTCCGAAAGACAGGTAGTTGGGGCCCCAACTCTTCTCCTGGACACGTATGGTCAGGACCGTTCCTTCAGGCGACGACGACGTGGAATACGACACGATTTCATAGTAACCGAGGCCATAGATCCGCTTGAGATCAGCCTCCAGCTGCCCGGTATCCAACGGCTCGCCGGTTCTCTGTCGGATTCGCTCCTTGAGGAAGTCGCGGGCCAGCCGACGACTGTCTTCGATCTCGATGCGAGAAATGATACCTGCGCCTGCGTCTCTTGCCGCCACACGGTCCCGCCAGGCCGCCCACGCCTTCCGGGAAACCGCAAGTGGGCGTAGTTCGACACCGTGTCCCCTGGCCGTGCTGGCGCCCAGTTCAAACAGTACCGGAGCATCGTAGAAATCGGCCGAGGTGTAGCCTTCCAGGTCCGGGCGTATCAGCACATCCCGATCCGCAAGCAGATCCAGCTGTTGATCGGTGTTTCTCCGGGTCATGATGGTTGTGAGCTGACCAACCACGGAAAATGCACCCCGCAGTTCGTCGGTCTGCATCAGGCTGTCGGTAATATCTATGGCGATGATAACGTCAGCACCCAATTCCCGGGCGACGCTGATTGGCAGGTTATTGGCGACGCCGCCATCTACCAGCAACCGGCCGTCGCGCTCCACCGGCGCATACACACCGGGAATACTCATGCTGGCCCGGATGGCCTCGGACAGGTTGCCATCACCGATCACCACCTGCTCGCCGGTCTCCAGATCCGTGGCAACGGCGCGGAACGGAATGGGAAGCCGGTCAAAGTCCTCAACCAGGGCGGCGTTGTGGGTCAGTTCGTTGAGGATGAAACCAAGATTCTGGCCGGCAATCAGTCCACCGCCGACGTGCAGGCCATCGGCGCGAACACCGATGCCCGGAACCACCGGAAACCGCCAGTCATCCTGCTTCCGCCGAACCGGCTTGTAGACCCGGCCGGGATCGTCCCGAAAGCTGGAAAGCCAGTCCATTTCGATAAAGCGTTGCTCGATGTCACTGACCGGCATACCGCTGGCATACAGGGCGCCAACCGCGGAACCAGCGCTGGTGCCTACCACCAGGTCAATCGGAATCCGCATCTCCTCCAGCACCCTCAGCACGCCCACATGGGCCATACCCTTGGCGCCACCGCCACTGAGAACCAGCCCCACCCTAGGGCGCTCCTCCGCCGGGGCCAACGGTGCCAGAAGAAACAGGATCGCGGTCAGCAGCCAGAGCCCAACCCGGGGCCAGCAGTTGTGCTGAGTCACAACTGGCTCATTTCCGCTCAGGGGAGTCGTCGTCCGCCAACGAGAGGTGGGATACATCAGGTATCATCGGGGGTGGCAGGTCACGCTCCACACCCAGGTCGCTGCCAGGCGGGGCCAGGCTCCACTCGTCCAGATGCTGGAACATTGGGGGTTCCACTTCGGTCTTCTCGGCCAGGGTGACTCCGACGGGGTCCAGACTCAGACCAGAGCCGGATAGAATCGTATCCACCTTCTCGCCAGCCACCGGCAGGCGATCGCCCGGCTCTGTTTCGGGAACCCCGCCAGCTTTTGTTGCCGCCGGAGATGCAGCGGGCGCCGGCTGCTGACGCGGCTGGTTTGCCGGGGCCGCAGGCCTGGACTGAGGTGCGGTATCGGCCGCAGGCCGGGCGTCAGCCATCGGCTGCACGTAGGCGACCATGCCGTGCTTCTTCAGAACCGCCCGGTACTTCTCGGCCTGAACCTCTTCCAGCTTGTTACGAATAACCACCGGCTGACCACTGAACATACGGTCGACCTGCTCGAGAGAGGCCTTGAACAGGGTGCGGGCGTTATTGCGCGCGGTTTCCAGATCCGTTCCGGGAACGCATTCCCCTTTAAAGACAAGCTGAAACATGCGTTTTCCTCTTAACGTCCACCTTTCTCACATCATAGTTGATCGTGTCCCGCATCGGGAGCCCAGGACACCGCCCGTCACTGTATCGAGAGTGCAAACAATTGAAAAATTAATGTCACATATCACGCAAAATGCGACAGACTCTGCAATAATCAACGGTAACCAAACTTTACACTTGGTTACAGATTAACCGGATTGTCACCAGGGAGTGGCCTCCAATGACCATCAAACATTCGCTTCACATCGCTGCCGCGGCCCTGATGCTTTCGGCGCCCTTTGCTCATGGTGAAAACCTCGACGTCCTGATGAGCCAGGTGTTCCCGGAAGCCCAGGCAACCTATATCGGTTACGAGAGCGTTGAGCGACAGGATATTCCTGCCAGCGCCGCGGTCGACCGCAAGTACCTGATTGTGGACTTCCGACTGGCCTCCACTGAAACGGCCTCTGAACAGCTTCAGGCCAGCGTGCACAAGGTCTGCATGACCCTGCTGAAAGACCGCGACCTGATCCGACAGCTATCAGATTCCGGGTACGATATGGTCTCGGTTGCTTTCGACCGTCGCTCGCAATTCGATTGCCTCTGAGACACCCCCACTTTACTCCTCGCGACCGAGCAGTTTCGGGAAGGCCTCAAGGGCGCTGTTGACCGCATCCAGGTTGAACGCCTCAACGTCCGCTAGCAGCTTCTCCCCGTAGCGCGTCACGGACCGGGAGCGGAACCGCTGGCCCCAGGCCAGCACCCGCCGGGCGAAATCCTTCATCTGTTCCGGATCGCCGCTTTCTCTTACGGTTTCCCATTCATCACCGAAATCCGCTGCCAGCTGTTCCCTGAGCCAGCCCCGTTCCTGCATGCTCAGGGTCTGGGCCAGAAGCCGGTCTGATTCCTTGGGCGCTCCCTCATCTTCTGCCTGTTCACCGGTCGCCTCGACCCGCGGCAAGGTCACGGTAAAGACTGAACCGGTGCCCGGCTCACTCTCCACCTCCAGCTCACCGCCCATCATCCGGGCCAGCTTCCGGCTGATGGCTAACCCGAGGCCGGTGCCGCCGTAGCGGCGCGTGTTCTGCCCCTCCTGCTGCTCGAAGGCATCAAAGATCCGCTCCACCTGATCCTGAGGGATTCCGATACCACTATCACTGACCGTGACGACCAGTTTGTAGTACTGGCGCTCCGCGACTTCTGCAGTTTGCTCCGTTCCTTCGGTCCGGTTCTTCAGCGGCTTCGCCGTAGCCCGCACCGTCACACCACCGTCATGGGTAAACTTGATGGCATTGCCAACCAGATTAAACAAAACCTGCCGAAGCCGGGTCTCGTCCAGCATCATGGCAGCAGGCATGTGTGAATCGACACTCACTTCCAGAGTGATGCCCTGCTCTCTGGCGCGCAGATCAAAGATGTGACGAACATCGTCCAGAAGACGGCGAACAGACACTGCGGAATAGTCCAGCCTCATTTTTCCTGCTTCAATGCGGGACAGGTCCAGTATGTCATTGATCAGCATCAGCAGGCTGCGGCTGCCTGCCCGGATAGCATCCAGATAGTTCCGCTGCTGTGGATCGGTAACGCTGTTGCTGAGCAGATCACTGTAGCCGATCACCGCGTTCATCGGCGTGCGGATTTCATGGGACATGTTGGCCAGGAACTCACTCTTGGCCAGGCTGGCAGCTTCCGCTTCACGGGCAAGACGTTCGGCTTCCAGTTTGGCGGCGCGCAGCTCATCCTCGCTCCGGCGCAGGGCGTTCTCGGAACGAATGCGCTCATCCACTTCCCGGGACAGCTTCCGGTTCCAGTACAGGAAGATCAGCACCACCAGGATGGCAATCAGCACCACCCGGCGCACCACGGTATAATCCGTTTCCTGCTCAATATCCAGGTGGATCCAACGGTTGTAGATGGACTCTGTCTCGCTGGCTTCGAGGCTGCCCAATGCCTTGTTCAGCACCCGGTGCAGCTCTGGACTGTCCTTGCGTACCGCCAGCCGAAGATCGTATTCGTACGGGGTGATACTGGTAATCCGGAGGTTGGAAAGACCCAGCCGGGCCACGGTGTAACTGACCGCCGGAATGTGGGTAACCATAACATCCAGATCCCCGTTGGACAGTGCCAACAGCCCTTCCTCCACGGTCTCCATGGGGTAGAGGTCCAGATTCGGATGGTTGATCAGCAGATAATCGTGGGCCGCCTGCCGGTTCACCACACCCACCCGCTCGCTTCGAAGCTCGCGAAGATCGCCGATAAAACGCCCATCATCCCGGATGGCGAGGGCGATGGGTACGGTCAGGTAGGCCCGGGTGAACAGAAAAGCATCTTCGGTTCGCGGTGTGCGGGACAGTCCGGGGAGTATATCCACCTCACCCGATCGAAGCTGCTCTTCGGCATCCATGCGACTCGCGACCACCGACCGGCTAAACCGAACATTCAGTTGGCTTTCGAGCCGCGTAAGCAGATCCGGAACCAGGCCGGTGGGCCGGCCATCCTGGGTATATTCGAACGGCGGCCAGTCCGAGCGGAAGGCAACCTTCAGATCAGGATGACGCTTGAGCCAATCAATATCCGATCCGGACAACTCCAGCCCGCTGCGCTCCATCGCCGGCTGGTCGACCTGCAGCCATGACTGGCGGATGGTACGGTGCTCATTATGGCTGATGGCGGCAATGGCCTTGTTCAGCACCTGATAAAGGCGATCACTGTCAGTATCCACCCGCAACACCACGTCCACCGGACTGCCGTCGAGCAGCACCGACAGACCGATACCGTTTACCATGGCCGACTGCAGATAATCGGAAACCACAGGCACCGGCGCGAGAAAGGCATCGGCCTGCCCTGAAAGAATCTGCCCAACGGCTTCGCTGACATTAGTCACCGGAACCGGCGTAAACTCTTCAACCGGATCAAGCATGGGGTACTGGTTGGGGTCGCCGGCGATCACGGCAATTCGGCTGCCTTCCAGATCTGCCAGGGTGCGAATGGCAGCATCGCCAGCACTGACGAACAGACCATAGGTGAGGGACATCAGAGGGTCGGTGAAGCGTTTACCGGGAACCACCGGCATTCCTGGCATCCGCGTGGTCAGAACCGCATCGGTTGCCAGCTCGCTCTGAACCGGGCCAGTGCCTTGCCCTGTTGCCAGAACAACGGGCTCCATGGTGACACCAAGCTTTTCTGAAAGCCGGGCAAGGTAATCAATGTAGGTCCCGGCAAGCACGCCGTTACCGGTATCAAAAACCAGCGGCACCTGATCACTGCGAAGACCGATACGGAAGCGGTCCTGCTCTGCCAGCCAGCTCAGTTCCTGTTTGCCAAGCACGGGTGCCGGCGAAGCTTGCGGAGGCTCCGCCCGCACGGGGGATTGAAACAGCGCCAACAGGCAGCATAGTAAAAAGGCAAGGGTAACCTTCACTGGATATCCTTCAGGGTTCCGCTACATTTCAGGGAACAATACCTGCAAACGCCATTGATTTCATTCAGGCAAACCGCCAATGGGAGACGAATATCCATGGACACCAGCAAACACACCCTCAGCACTCTGTTCGAGCAACTTGGCCTGGCGTCCGACGCCAAAAGCATTGAGGATTTTGTCGCCAAATATTCGCCCCTGCCAAGCGAGGTTGCGATCCAGGATGCGCCCATCTGGTCCGAAAGCCAGTCTCACTTTCTGGAAGAGGGCCTGGAGGAAGACAGCGACTGGGCGGAAGTGATCGACGAACTGGACGCCATGATGCGTCACTGAGGGTCGGCACTGTCGCCGATCATCACCTGATCGCGGCCCGCGTCCTTGGCCTGATAGAGGGCGCGGTCAGCGCGGTCAAACACCGACTCCTCGGTGTCGCCAGCAACGAAGCCCGCCAAACCAGCGGAGAAGGTCACGGTGACCGGCTCACCGCGAAAATGAAACGGCAGCTTGCCCACATCCTCGCGCAACTTATCCACTACCGTCCTGGCGTCTGCGGGCTCGGTTTCCGGAAACAGCACCACAAATTCCTCGCCGCCAAACCGGGCCACGAAATCTGTAGTGCGCAAACGCTCCCTGAACTCCCTGGCAACCAGTTGCAGCACCCTGTCCCCGGCCTTGTGGCCATAGGAGTCGTTGATCCTCTTGAACAGATCAATATCCAGCACGCCCACGGTCAGTGAATGACCATAGCGTTGCCAGCGGTTGTACTCGAATGAGAGGCGCTCCTGCCAGGCTTCACGATTGGGCAACTCGGTAAGCAGATCGGTCATGGCGCGCAATCGTTCCTTTCGGACCTGTTCCTGCATTTGCTCGGAGTGGGCCTCCATGGCCGCCACTTTCTCCTGCATCGCCTCAAGCTGCTCGGAAAGCGCACGCTCCCGCTCCGATTCCTGGGTCCGGAAGCGGCCGACCGCCTGACCGATGGACTCAAGATGACGACTGACCGACTGCTTGAGGTCCTGCAGGTTATCACTGTCCCGCAATTGCTGCCCTACCCGCTCAATCTCCTCACGGATTTCCCGATCAAGGTGTTCGGAGGCATCCAGCCGACCAGACTGGGCCGAGGACTGGGCGGCAAAGTGCTCCCGCAGTAACTCCAGACGTTCATCCAGACGCTTCAGGAAAGCCTCGAATTCACGTTTGCTGCGGGTTACCGCGGCAATCACCAGTTCTGCCACGTGGTTCAGCCCTTCCCGCAATTCGTCCCAGTCGTTACTGGCAAGCAGGGATTGCTGTAATGCTCGGGCCCGGGCCTCGGCCGCAGGCTCGAGGGAAACCTGGGTAAGCATCTGACCTAACAACTGGCCTACCCGGCGGGCAATGCGCAATCTCTGGGCGTTGTCTTCAATATCCTGAGCATTGGCCGGGGTGGCCTCCGATTGTTCAGGACTTCCGGGCAGTGATTCGGTGGCAGCCTGCTGTTGTTGCTGCTCCTGCCGCTCTGCCTCTCGCGACTTGCGGGAGAAAAAAGAAGGTTTTCTGTCGTTGCTGGACTGGCGTTCGTCAAGAAGCGCAACCTGGCGATCAATCTGGTCCTGCAATTCCTTCCAGGCATCCACATCCACCCGGTTCTTTCGCAGATCCTTGCGGATTCTCGCCAACAGACGATCCAGCTCCGGGGTCTGGCCTTCGGATGCAAGACTGGTTCGCACCAACATTCTCTCAAGGGTGTTCCGTTCCGCCTTCCACTGCTTTTCCCTGTTATCCGCAGACTCGAGCTCCTGAAGGTACTTTTCCTTCCAGGACTGATCCGATGCCATGGAATGCTCCCGCTTACCCTTGCTGTACTGTTGATGATCGCGAATGTCGTGCCTGCCCGTTGAGGGCATCAGGCGCTCTTGTCGCCGGTCTTGCCATGATACTTATCGCGACGCGCCCTGGGGTGACTCTGGTCATAAACCCGTGCTAAATGTTGAAAATCAAGATGAGTATAGACCTGGGTTGTGGCAATGTCGGCGTGCCCCAGCAACTCCTGTACGGCCCGCAAGTCACCACTGGATTCAAGCATGTGGCTGGCAAAGGAGTGTCGCAGCAGGTGTGGGTGGAGCTTCTGGTCGGCGCCGCGACTGATCCCCCACCGGCTAAGGCGGGCCTGGATGCTTCGGTGGCTGAGTCTCTCGCCCCTCTGGCTGACAAACAGCGCGGTTTCCCCGTCATTGGCCAGCGCACCCCGGTGTGACAGCCATGCCTGAATGGCCGTGACCGCCTTCCGGCCCACCGGAAGCAGCCGTTCCTTGCCGCCCTTACCCTGCACCCGGACTTCACCGCCACGCAGATCGACGGTATCCAGATCCAGGCTCGCCAGCTCCGCCAGGCGCAATCCCGAGGAGTACATCAGCTCGAACATGCATAGATCACGGACCTCCAGGGGATCATCCGGCTGGCCATCCAGTAGATGATTCAGTTGGTCCACGTCCGCCACTCGAGGTAAACGACGACCACTCTTCGGGGCACGGATATCCAACGCCGGATTATCCGAGGCCAGCCTCTCCCTGAGCAGGAACTGATAGAACCGACGGGTCGCGGAGAGGTGCCGGGCAATGCTCCGGCCGGACAAGCCCTCCCGACTGAGAGTCGCCACATAGCGGCGCAAATCGTGATTGGTCACCCGCTGCCAGGCGGTAAGGCCATTCCGGCTGACCCAGCTTGCCAGACGCGAAAGATCGCGCTGGTAGCTATCGCAGGTTCTGGGAGAATGGCGTTTTTCAGAAGCCAGGTGCCGGATGAAATCCGTCAGCGGCCCTGAGAGTTCTTGGGGCACTGCCGGGGGCTCCGGAACCTTCGACACTCTAGCGGGACTCCGTCGCCATATCGGTGACCGGCGCAGCTGCGGTGTGGCGCTGCACCATCGGGGGCAAAAGCCGGCTGAGGGTATCGCTGATGTAACTCAGAAACAGCGACCCCATGCTCTGGTCAAAATAGCCCGGCTGGCAACTGCCGACCGCAAACACGCCCACCAGCTCATCGTGCCTCAGCGGCACCAGGGCCACCGAGGCAATCGGCTCTTCCCGGTCCGGGAACAGGAATTCACGTTCGCTTTCACGGAACTGGCCACACACAGCCCTCTCGCCCTCCAGCAAGCTGCCCAGCCGATCGCGGGCCACGGATGGGCTCACCACATGCAGCGCGCCCTGGGAGGCCTCGGGCAGTTCGAGATCGGTGAACAACAGCACGGAGGCCGCGTCGAGCCCGAAATCACCGCGGATACTGTCGTCAATGGCCGCGGCCATGTCGTTGAGGGTCCGGGCTTCAATCACCTGCATCAATAAACGCTTGCTCTTTTCGAACAACCGGTCGTTGTGGCGGGCGATGGACACCAGTTCCACCAATTCCCGGCGCAGGGTATCCCGCTGCTCGCGGAAAAGATGGACCTGGCGCTCCACCAGGGAGATAGCCCGGCCACTGTCATGGGGCAAGGTCAGGCTGCGCAGCAGTTCGTCCTGGTCGAGAAAGAAATCGGGATTGGCTCGCAGGTAGTCCGCCACCTCTTCCCGGGTGAGCTCACCGGCCTTCTGGCGGGCCGTTTGTTCTGTCATGGAGTACTCCTGGCTGTCAGGATCTTTGTTTATGGGGGCGACCGCTTCTGCGGCGGCGACCACCAGATTCACCCGGCAGCCTTAACTGCCCCTCAAATACGCTGGTTGCAGGCCCTTCCATCATAACAGGGGTCCCTTCACCCTGCCATTCGATGACCAGTTTGCCACCCCGCAGCTCGACTTCCACACGGGAATCCAGCAGCCCCCGCAGGCAGCCGGCTACAACGGCGGCACACGCGCCACTACCGCAGGCCAGGGTCTCACCGGAGCCCCGCTCAAACACCCGGAGGCGAACATGGGTGCGATCCAGAATCTGCAAAAAACCGATATTGGCCCGGGACGGGAATCGGGGGTGTCGCTCGAGCTTGGGGCCCAGGGTTTCCACGGGCGCCTGGTCCACGTCCTCAACCAGTAGCACGCCATGGGGATTGCCCATGGAAAGGGCGCTCAGTTCCACCGTCTGGCCGTCGACGTCCACTGTGTAGACATCCTTGCGCCGGTCGGCGGCGAAGGGAATGGCCGGCGGATTGAACTCGGGCACGCCCATGTTGACCATGACCATACCTTCGCGCCCCACCCGAAGCTCAATCACACCCTTCGCGGTCTGAACCCGAATCACCTTCTTGTTGGTTAGCCGCTGATCACGGACGAATCGGGCAAAGCAACGGGCACCATTGCCGCATTGTTCCACCTCGGAGCCGTCCGCATTGAAAATGCGATAACGGAAGTCGACATCCGGCAGCCCGGGCGGCTCCACCACCAGCAGTTGGTCGAAGCCAATCCCGAAGTTCCGGTTGGCCAGTTCCCGGATCATCTCCGGTCGTAGACGGAACGGCTGGCTGATGGCATCCACCACCATGAAATCGTTACCCAGCCCGTGCATCTTGGTGAATCGAAGCGTGGGGCCCTGACTCCGGCGTTGCTGTGTCATTTCCTCGCCCCCGCTCATTCAGGAAGGCAGCTCTCGGGTGCGAGCTGGTCTTCGAGAGTTTCACGGCGACGAACCACGTGCACCTGGTCGCCATCGACCATCAGTTCCGGCGGCCGGTTCCGCGTGTTGTAATTGGAACTCATCACGAAGCCGTAGGCACCGGCGGAACGAACTGCCAGCAGATCCCCGGCCTGGAGACGGAGGTGCCGGTCCTTGCCCAGGAAATCGCCGGTTTCACAGACCGGACCCACCAGGTCCCAGGCCTTTTCCTCACCATCCTGATGCGGCTTGACCGGGATGATCGCCTGCCAGGCGCTGTACAGGGCGGGGCGGATGAGATCGTTCATGGCGGCATCAATGATGGCAAAGTTCCGGTGTTCGGTGCACTTCAGGAACTCGACCCTGGTGACCAGGATGCCGGCATTGGCGGCAATGGAACGGCCGGGCTCCAGAATCAGCTCCAGCTTCCGGTCACCCAGGCGCTCGGCCAGCGCCTTCACGTAATCCGACGGCTGCGGCGGCTGCTCCTGGTTGTAGGTGACACCCAGGCCCCCCCCCATATCCAGGTGATGGATGTGAATGCCCTGCTCTGCCAGGGAATCAACCAGCGCCAGCACCCGGTCAAGAGCATCCAGGAACGGGGACACGCTGGTCAACTGGGAGCCAATGTGACAATCCACACCCTTCACTTCGAGATTCGGCATACCTGCGGCACGGGCGTATACCTGGGGCGCTTCGGCAATATCAATTCCGAACTTGTTCTCTTTCAGCCCCGTGGAAATGTAGGGATGGGTACCGGCATCCACATCCGGATTCACCCGCAGGGAAATCGGCGCCTTTACGCCGAGTTCTCCCGCCACAGCGTTGAGCCGGTCCAGCTCGGTATCGGATTCCACATTGAAGCAACGCACGCCCACCTCAAGCGCCCGCTTCATTTCCCACTCCTGCTTGCCAACGCCGGAGAACACCACCCGCGACGGATCACCACCGGCCCGCAGTACCCGCTCCAGCTCGCCCGCCGACACAATATCAAAGCCGGCACCAAGCCGCGCAAGAACGTTCAGCACTGCCAGATTGCTGTTGGCTTTTACGGCATAGCAAACCAGATGCGGGTGATCCCGCAGGGCATCGTCATAGGCCCGGTAATGCCGCTCCAGCGTGGCGCGGGAGTAAACATAGGCCGGTGTACCAAAACGGTCGGCAATGGCAGAGACAGGGACATCCTCGGCGTAAAGCTCGCCGTCGCGGTAGTTGAAATGATCCATGAGTTTCCTGATTCGTTTAACGGGGCCGGGAGGCCGGTGCGCTAGTCGCGGCTTTCTTTTCGGTCCGACTGGTCCCGGGCCGAATCCGCCCCGGAAGTCGTCGAGGCGGCCTGGCTGTCGCGGTACAAAGGACCTTTCTGGCCACAACCGCTCACCAACAGAGCCAGCATCAGCATCATGATCGGCAGAGTCCACGCTCGCATATCAGCTTCCTACCCCTGAGTTCACTATGGGCGCAGTATACCTGACACCCGCCCCGGGCCGCGAGGTCAGCGCGTCTTTGCCAGGTGCCGGTTCAGAGAATCCTCCAGCTCAGACCGGTAATAAAGGTACTGGCTGGTCTGGATATCCTGCTGGTACACCCGGGGGTCGAGGTCATGGGGCAGATGGACATCGGTCAGATACACCGGGTAAGCCTCGTCACTCTGGCGCAGGGACCGAATGTAGTGGGCCACCGCCGGAATGAGCTGGTCGCCGTACTCCTGGACACAAAACTCCTGATCACCACAAAAGATATCGAAGCGCAGGCGGCTGTCACCTTCGTGGATGCCCACGGCCTGTACCTCGAACCCGGGCAGCGGCACACCCGAATCCGATTCCGGCCGGTATTCGGCACGCCAGGTCCCGTCGCGCCGGACAATCTCGTAACACTGGACGCCCGCCACAACGCCAGCGGAATCGGTATGACGCAGCAGCCGACGCTCGATCAGGTTATCGAGAAATCGCAGTACCGGCACAAGCAGGTGTCGGCGGCTGGTCACCGCCTGCTCCCAGCTGAACACCGAGCCCAGCTCGTCGACAACCCACAGCCGGGCCCGGTCGCCCTGAATACGGTAGAACACCTGGATGTTATCCGGTTCGCTGGCCAGGCAAACTGCCCGCAGGGCCGGCTCCTCCTGCAGAGCATAGCGATCGAACACCACCGGCAGGTACCGTTCCTGGGGCAATGCCAGGTGTGCCATCAGCGCCTCGAAGCTCTCCAGGGCGACGAATCCGGGCTCCAGGCCATTGAACTGAAGCAGGAAGTAGCGTCGATCCATCTCAATGACATAGCGCAGCGGATGTGGGCCAGTACCACCGGCAAAGAAGGGGCGAAGCACATCAGCAAACAGTTCCTGGACCCGGCGGGCGATGGCCGAGCCGTGACCCCGGTTGTGGCAGTGCACCTGAACACCGGGCAAGTCAGCCGGGTTTGCTGCTACCGAGGCCAGGACATTCTTGAGACACTGGATCAGGGTATCGCCGGCGGCGTAGTGCTGAAGGCTCACCTCGTGCCAGCTGTTGAAGGTAATCTGGTCGATGCTGATCACCAGGTTCTCCCGACCACCACTGAAGCCCAGCGAATCGTGTCGGGAGCTGAGCTTGTGAAGCCCCTTTTCCGTCAGGTGTGCCTGGGGATCGACGCCCACGTTCACCAGCAGCAGATTCCTTAAGGGCCGCACACCCCTGGACAGCGCCTCCCGCTCCGCAGGCGGAACCGGAAATGGCAGGAACGCAGACAGGGCGTCCAGCATTTCCCGCAATTCGCTGACCGAGGCAATGCTGGTACCGGCACGGACATTCAGCCGGGTCGAGCGGGTCAGAAGGCCATTGCAGTAGCACCAGACCATCAGTTCCGCCAGATTGCCAGAACGACGGATAACGGGCTGCCAGAAAGCATCCGCAGGGTCTTCGAGATCCCGGTACAGCAGCCATCCGTCCGCATCCCCACCCTGCTCCGACTGATGGTGAAACGCCAGATTTTCCTCCGCCAGCGACGGTGCCAAACCCGGGTTGATCTGTTCAATCTTGCCAGCCTTGCGCTGAAACGCTGCATAGAGCTTGCGGCCCAGCAGGTTGATATCGTTGGCACTGATGGCGGCACGCTGGCCATGCTCCCTGGCCATTTTCGAGAGCAACCGGTAACCATGGGTCAGCTCGTTGACAATGGTTCGGCGCAGGGTGGTGACATCCTCGGCCCGCCAGCGCTGGCGCTCATCCAGCTCCGCCAGCGTATTCTCGGACCAGCCCCAGCGTGTTACCAGTTGCCGCAACAGACGGGCGCGCCACTGCTCTCCGGAAGCCTCGGACCGGGTCAATGGCAAACCGGCTTTCAGGTACAGACTCCGCCGGATCAGGTCCAGCCTCGAGGCCACTTCCGGACCAGCCAGCCAGCCTTCGAGTCGATCGTAAAGCATGACGTAAGGGTCGAGACTGTCCGCATTGGTCTCGCCCCGGAAAACAGCCCGCTTGAACTCGCTGGACAACAAGGCCTCGCCGGTCGTCCGCGCGTAACATTCAATCAGAAGAAGTTTGAGAATGGACTTCCAGGGCGCATCAATCCCCTTGTACAACTGCCAGACACCGGCGCCGAGAAATTCCGCCTCGGGGATCGCCGGAACCGGGCCAAAATCAATGTAGTCCTCCGCACGCACAAACCGGAAATCCACCAGCCTGCGCATACAGTCGTCGTAATTTTCTTCCTGCTCCGGAGGAATCAGCCACCACATGGGCCAGGCACCGGCAAGATGAATGCTGGTGCGGTAGAACTCATCCAGCAACAGGAAATGCTGGGCACTGCCACAGTTCTCACCAGTTACTTCGGCCCGCTGACGGCCTGCACGCCAGTCCGAGGCACAGAACACGAAAACGTGGAGTTCCACACCAAAGGATTCCGCCCAGCGAGTCAGCTTGGCAGCCTTGCGCTCAAGACAGCGGATTCCCCGCTCCGGCAAATCGCTACGGTGGCAGAGCCAGACATCGAGATCGCTGGCCACGGAATGCCCCAGGGTTCCAGGGCTGCCCATCAGGAACATGGCGTCCAGATCCGGCCAGCGTTTGCCCTCATCCTTCAATGAGAAGGTCCTCGCCAGCCGCCGTGCCGCATTGATAGTGGCCGGTGACGGCTGGTAATTGCTCAGACCATAGGGGCAGTCGCTGTCCAGGTAACCGGGCAATGCCGGATGATTGAGATGAAACACCAGGGGCAGAATTTCCAGCACCATCTGCTGGCGATAGGACAAGGCCGAATGCGCGCGGTTCCAGCGCTGCTGATTGACCAGCAGAAACCGGTCCCTCAAACGACGGAGGGTCTTGCGATCTATTCCCTCCTCAAAGTCGAGGGAAATCGGGGCAACGTGGGCGGTCAAGGCGGCTCCGCAGAGAGGTTCTTTTCAGCATCAGTATGAGTATGATGTCGGCATCGTGGCAAAACCTTTAGAAAAATAAAAGCCGGAGAACGCGCGAGGCCTAACTGTTGTGAAAGAATTCATCATCCGCCGCTATCGTTCGGAACAGTCACCGGTCTCCGAACGCCAGACCGCTATACGCATCGACGATGAGGGCAAAGTACTGTTCGCCGACCGCCAGGCCGAGGCAGTGCTCGGTTACGATGCCAGCGAACTTGAGGGCCAGCCAGTGCACCTGATCCTGGCATCACGACAGGACGATCCCTTCGCACCGGCCAACCGCCACCGCATTGAACGCGGCCAGAATGTTCTGGTCACTTTCCGGCACAAGGAGGGTTTTTTCTACACAGCTTCTCTGAGCCTGCGACTCGTCATGCGGGACTCCGACAAGGCGGCCAGCGCCACAATAACCCTGTGCGACAGTTCGACCAGCGATTCCCGGTTGTTACGGGGGGCCGAGAGCAGTGCCGGTTTCGGGATCTGGGAACTGGATACCCAAACCAATGAGATGACCTGGACCGAGGGAATGTTCCAGCTTCTCGAGCTGAGACCCGGCGCCGAAATCACTCCCGAGCAGGCGCTATTCTACTGCCAGACTGGACAGCCCAGGGTGCGAGCCATGTTCCGACGCTGTCTCCGCTCGGGTGAATCGTTTTCCCTGGATCTCGACATTGTCACCTCGCGGCAGAACCCGCGGCGGGTGACTCTCAACTGTCGGGCGCTGAAGCAGGGGGGCAGGATTCCCCGACTCGGAGGCACCCTGGTGGACCGGACCGCCGACATGCAACTCGAAAGGGCCCGGCAGCAGGCGGCTACCATGCTCGAAGCCACTACCAGCGCAACCTCCGATCTGATTGTCGCCGTCGATGCTTCGTTCAACCTGCTCCACTTTAATGCCGCCTGGGCCAGACAGTTTTCCGAAACCTTCGGACGCCAGCCCGAAGCAGGCGATAACCTGAGCGACCTCCTGGAGGAATTTCCCAACGAACGCAGACTGATGGAACGGCTCTGGCACCGGGCTTTCGAACGCGACAGTTTCGTGGTTGAGATGCCCATGGCCCAGCAGTCCCGGGAACTGCCAGTGCATGAATTCCACTACCAACGCCTGACCAACGCGCAGGGCGAAATCACCGGCGCCGTGCACGTGGCCCGTCGCATTGAGCCGAGGCTGAACCACGCCTCCAGCGAGGAATACCGGATACGTCACGACCCGGTCACCGGCCTGATGAACCGCAAGGCGTTTATCGCCCGCGTACTCAGAACCCTGGAACAGAAAACCCATCGCGAATCCTGCGACAGCCTGCTCTATCTGGACCTGGATGAATTCGAACGCTTCAACGATCTGGCTGGAAGCGGCACCTGCGACCGCTACCTGCGGGAACTGGCAGGCAATCTGGGCGTGCGCGTTCGCCAGCGCGATGCCCTGGCCCGCCTTGCCGGCGACACCTTCGCACTCCTGATTGAAAACTGCCCGGAAGCCCGGGCCCGCAAGATTGCCCAGGAAACCCTTAACCTGATCGGGGACTTTGTTTTCGACTGGCAGGGACACAGGCTCCAGACCACAGCTTCCGGTGGCCTACTGATTCTCGACAGCGACGCCCCCGGAGATCCGGAACAGCTTCTGAGCCAGGCGGCCGACCTCTGCCATACTGCCAAAACGTCCGGCCGAAACCGGGTCCATGCTGCGCGGGCCATTGCCCACCAGACCGACGAATCCACCGCCAGCAAACGGGTCGAGCAGATCCGCGAAGCGCTGGACAACCACAACCTGATTCTCGAATACCAGGCCATGAGACCTGTGGCCAGCCCCACCTGGGGCGACCATGTGGAAATACTCTGCCGTATTCCACCAACCGCGGACGATGAAGCGGCGCTGAAGCCCGATGACTTCCTGCCCATCGCCGAACGTTTTGACCTTGCCAAACGGCTGGATCGCCAGGTGATACGGCAAACCCTGGACTGGCTCGGCAACCAGCCTTTGCTGGAACCTCGGCTGAAGTATTGTGGATTCAACCTGTCGCTGGCCAGCGTGCTGGATGACACCTTCGCTGACTTCATGGCGGATGTCCTGCGCCAGTCACCGTTCGACCCGGGCTGTTTCTGCCTGGAAATCAGGGAAGCCCATGCCACCCAGTATCCCGATGACGTCGCGGTGCTGTGCGATGCGCTGCATCGCGCGGGCTTGCGCGTCGCCCTGGACGGCGCCGGCGCATCGGTGGAAAGCTACAGCCTGGCGGCGAGATTGCCGGTGGACATCATCAAACTGGATCGGAGAATGGTTCAGCAACTGGAAGAGGACCCGGTGCAGCAGGTGATGCTGGAAGCCCTGCACCGGATTGCCGAAGCTGCCGGCAAGGTCACCGTCGCCACCTTTATCGAGAGCGATGACGCCCTGCGAAAGGTCCGGACCCTGGGCATTCACTACGGCCAGGGCTACCGGCTATTCCGTCCGCAACCGCTGGACGAACTCACTCCCGCGGCAGTGGACCTGACCACGGGGCGGATCGGCGGCTAACCGCTCCACCCCGTTGCGGGGCTCGAATTCAGCCCAGTTGGGCCCGAGCCCGACCGACAGCTGCGCGAACCTGGTCCGGCGCAGTGCCGCCCAGGTGATTCCGGGCCTGCACCGAGCCTTCCAGGGTCAGCACATCAAACACATCGGCGCCGATGTGATCGGAGAATTGCTGCAGCTCTTCCAGCGTCATATCAGACAGATCACGCCCCTCAGCCACACCGAACGCCACGGACTTGCCAACGATTTCGTGGGCATCCCGGAACGGGACGCCTTTCTTCACCAGGTAATCCGCCAGATCGGTGGCGGTGGAGAAACCGCGCTTGGCCGCCACCCGCATGTTGTCGGCCTTGGACCGGATGGCCGGAATCATGTCGGCGTAGGCTTTCAGGCAACCTTTGATGGTATCCACGGTATCAAACAGCGGCTCCTTGTCTTCCTGGTTGTCCTTGTTATAGGCCAGCGGCTGGCTCTTCATCAGGGTCAGCAGGCTGATCAGGTGGCCGTTGACACGACCGGTCTTGCCCCGAACCAGTTCCGGCACATCCGGGTTCTTTTTCTGGGGCATGATGGACGAGCCGGTGCAGAACCGGTCCGGCAGATCAATGAAATCGAACTGGGCGGAGGTCCAGAGCACCAGTTCCTCGCTGAACCGCGACAAATGCGTCATCAGCAGTGCGGCAAAGCTGCAGAACTCGATGGCAAAGTCCCGGTCGCTGACCGAGTCCAGGCTGTTCTCGGTGGGCCGGTCGAAGCCCAGCAGCCTCGCTGTCATCGCACGGTCAATGGGATAGGTGGTGCCGGCGAGCGCCGCTGCGCCCAGGGGCATCACGTTCACCCGCTTGCGGCAATCCTGCAGACGTTCGGCATCCCGCACCAGCATTTCGTACCAGGCCAGCAAGTGGTGCCCGAAGGTGACCGGCTGGGCAGTCTGAAGATGGGTGAAGCCTGGCATGATGGTGTCCGCCTCACGCTCGGCCAGGTCCAGCAGGCCCGCTTGCAGGCGCTTCAGCTCCTGGGCAATCACGTCGATTTCGTCACGCAGGTACAGACGGATATCGGTGGCCACCTGATCATTGCGGCTGCGGCCAGTGTGCAGCTTCTTGCCCGTGATACCGATACGGTCGGTCAGGCGCGCCTCGATGTTCATGTGCACGTCTTCAAGGCTGACCGACCACTGGAAATTGCCGGCCTCGATGTCTGCCTTGACGCCTTTAAGGCCTTCGATGATCTGGTCCCGCTCCTCGCTGGTGAGCACGCCCACTTCGGCCAGCATGGTGGCGTGGGCAATGGAGCCGGTGATGTCGTGATGGTACAGGCGCTGGTCAAATCCCACGGATGCGGTAAATTTTTCAACAAAGGCATCGGTGGGTTCGCTGAAGCGTCCGCCCCAGGGTTTTTCAGAGCTTGTGGTCTGGTCAGACTTTTTCTGATCCGTCATGGTCTATCTTTCCTGCTGACAGCCCGGCATCATCTGGCGGGAACTGGGTACATTGAACGTGGCGGGAGTATACCATTCTGACCCGGGTAAAGGAGACACCCCGTAACGGGGACAAAGGTGTGACAGAGAGCGAGTTCTTCGTTCCGGACCTGTGCCGGGTGAGGGCCGTGTTCCTGTTGCTGGTCACCAGCGAACTGCTGGTTCTGGTGCTTGCCATCGTGCAGGCGGAGCGGGGCTGGATCGACTGGAATTACTTCGGGCTGTTGTCGCTGTTCGTGCAGTGGACCACCCTCACCAGTGCCGCCCTGATCTGCCTTTTGCGCACCCGGCTTGCACGGATGTCTGTCTCCGGTGCGACCACCACCATCGTCGCCATTGTGCTGCTGGATGTGCTGGCGTTCAGCCTGTTTGCCGACAGCGTACTGCACCCCCAGGATGGCGTGGCAGTGTGGCAGGGCGTGGCCAAGAAGATGCTGCTGGCGTTGCTGATCGTGCTCATGGTTCTGCGCTATTTTTACCTGCAGCACCAGTGGCAACAGCAGCGGGAAGCGGAAATGCAGGCGCACCTGGCCTCGCTCCAGGCCCGCATACAGCCCCACTTCCTGTTCAACAGCATGAACACCATTGCCAGCCTGATCGCGGTTAACCCTGAACGGGCGGAAGATGCGGTGCTGGATCTGTCGGAACTTTTTCGCGCCAGCCTTCGCACCGGCGACCAGTTGATCCCGTTGTCCAGGGAACTGGAACTGTGCCAGCGCTACCTGGCCATAGAGGCGCTGCGCCTGGGTGACCGCCTGAAGCTGGAATGGCAGATTGAGGATGGCCTCGAGCAACAGGCCATTCCCCCACTCACGCTGCAGCCCCTGGTGGAAAACGCTATCTACCACGGCATCCAGCCCCGCCCGGACGGTGGCACCGTAAGGATTGAAGCCCAGGCCAAAGGCGAGTTTGTCTATCTGCTGGTCCAGAACCCGAAGCCGGATCAGAATAACCAGCAACACGACGGCAACCGCATGGCACTGGCCAACATACAGTCCCGGCTCCGGGCGCTGTTCGGCGAGCCGGCGGTGTTAAAACACAGCCACCAGAACGATGTGTATACCGTTACCTTGAGGTTGCCGCGGCAAAAGGCTGGCGAACAGAAAGTCCGCAAGCAGTAAACTCATGACCAAGAGAATCGAGACCCGCCATGACTGATGCCCGCACTGTCCTGATCGTCGATGACGAACCCCTGGCCCGGGAACGCATCCGCCGTTTGGTGGAGGCGCTCCCGGGGTATCGGGTCTGTGGTGAGGCGGTCGACGGCGATAGCTCATTGAAACAGGTTGCAGAACTCGAGCCGGACATCCTGTTGCTGGACATCCGCATGCCTGGCATGGACGGCATGGAGGCTGCCAGCCGTCTGAGCCAGCTGGCAAATCCACCCGCCCTGATTTTCTGCACCGCCTACGACCATTACGCCATCCAGGCTTTCGACGTGCAGGCCATTGCCTACCTGCTCAAACCGGTTCGCAAGGAGGCATTGGCAGATGCCCTGGCCCGGGCCGGCAGGGTCAACCGGGTACAGCTGCAGGCACTGAACGGCCAAGCTGCCCAAAGCCAGGAGCAACTGGCAGTGCGCACCCACCGGGGCACCGAGCTGATCGATCTGTCGGAAATCCTCTACTGCGAGGCGGATCAGAAGTACGTCACCATCCACCATGCCTGGGGTGAAACCGTGTGTGACTACACGCTGAAGGAACTGGAAAACAGCTACCCCAGCATTCTACTCAGAATCCACCGGAACACCCTGGTGGGGGTCCGCTTTATCCAGGCACTGAGACGGACGCCGGATGGCCACAACCTGGTCGCTCTGAGGGACGGCCGGGGCGAGCTGCCGGTCAGCCGCCGCCATGCCAGCAACGTGCGCCAGTGGCTTCAGGAGCACCAGCCCGGCTGAACCCCCGGCGCTCCCAAAGGTGGTAGCCGCGGGACTTTTCTGCCGCCACAAGGTAACCTTGGCGGACATTTTTTTCGAACCGACAGTGAGTGTCATGTCCAAACGTACCCTTCGCATTGCAACCCGCAGCAGCGCACTGGCGCTGTGGCAGGCGGAATTCATCAAGGCCGAACTGGAAAGGCTGCACGACAACATCACCGTGGAACTGGTCAAGATAAAGACCCAGGGTGACAAGATTCTGGACGTGCCCCTGGCCAAGATCGGCGGCAAGGGCCTGTTCGTCAAGGAACTGGAAGAAGCCATGCTGGACGGCCGGGCCGATCTGGCCGTGCATTCCATGAAAGACGTACCCATGGAATTTCCGGAAGGCCTGGGGCTGGTAGCTATCTGTGAGCGCGAAGACCCGACCGACGCCTTTGTCAGCAACCATTATGACAATGTTGACGCCCTGCCCCATGGTGCCGTGGTTGGCACCGCCAGCCTGCGCCGCGAGGCCCAGCTTCGGGCCTATCGTCCGGACCTGGAAATTCGCGTGCTGCGCGGTAACGTCAATACCCGGCTGGCCAAGCTGGATGCCGGCGAGTACGAGGCCATTGTGCTGGCCAGCTCCGGCCTGAAGCGTCTGGGCTTTCACGACCGGATTCGCTACTGCCTGCCGGACACCGTCTCACTGCCGGCTGTTGGCCAGGGCGCCCTGGGCATTGAATGCCGGGTGGATGACCAGGATCTGCTGACCATGCTTGAACCCCTGAAGCACAAAGACACCTGGGATCGCGTCACCGCCGAAAGGGCTCTGAACCGTCGGCTGGAGGGCGGTTGTCAGGTGCCAATCGCGGCCTACGCGCTGCTTGAGGACGACGATACGATCTGGCTGAGAGGCCTGGTGGGCGCCGTGGATGGCACCCAGATCTTCCGGGTGGAAGGCCGTGCGCCGAGGGCCGAAGGCGAACGCCTCGGCCGGGAACTGGCCGAGGATCTACTGGCTCTCGGAGCCGACAAGGTGCTGGCTGAAATCTATGGCCACACACCCACCTGAACCCGACCTGAACGGCCGGCGAATCCTGATCTGCCGGCCCGAACCTGAGGCCTCTCGTCTGGCGAACCGGTTTCGTTCGGCCGGCGCCGATGTAAAGATTCTGCCTCTGATTGACCGGGAACCTCTGCCGGAAACGCCCGAGCGCCGCACTCTTATTCTGAGCCTGGATGAATTCTCCCATGTAATCGCCGTCAGCCCTTTCGCCGCCCGCCTCTTGCTCGAAGAGGTGGATACCTGGTGGCCCCAGCTGCCGATGGGCATCCGCTGGTATGGCGTGGGGGCTGGAACGGCGGCGGTGCTTGCAGAGCACGGGCTCAGTCCACGCCGTCCCCCCGAGGGCTGGACCAGCGAAGCGCTGCTGGCACTGCCGTCACTGCAAAACCTCCAGGGTGAGAAGGTTCTGCTCGTCCGGGGCGAAACCGGGAGAGAACTCATTCGGGAAACGCTCGAATCCCGGGGCGCCCGGGTTACCCTCCTGCCCCTGTATCGCCGGTCTCGCCCGGACTACTCTCCGGAGCTGATCCGTGCAAGCCTCGACACCTTTGCTCCGGAAGCCATCGTCGCGCTGTCTGGAGAAACCTTGAACAATCTCATCGCACTATGTGCGAATAGCGGCCATAATCTATACGATAGGTTATTGATTGTTCCCGCAGATCGGGTTGCCGAACAGGCCCGGGCAGCGGGATTCCAAAATCCGTGTATACCAGGAAGCCTTGCCGATAACGACATCGTGGCCACGGTTGCAGCGCAACTTGCCGGCCGGGACGGTGGCTCCGGAAAAGCCAAGTAAGGACGCCCGTGACAGAGACAACGAATCAACTGCCCGCAACCGTTTCCAAGGAACCGCCCGCTCGCCAGAAACTCTGGCCGGTATGGCTGGTCGCCATTCTCGCCCTGATCATCGCAGTTGCCCTGGCGCTCTGGAGCTGGCAACAGTGGAACAACCATCAGGCCGTGATGCAGACCCTCCAGAGCCTGCAACAGGACACCGCGCAGCTTGAAGATCTTTATGGCGACCGGGGCAGCCAGCAGAGCCAGCGCCTGCAATCCCTGGAAGAGAAGCTGGCAAGCCAGCGGGAACTGATTGCCACCCAGCAGCGCCAGATCGACCACAATGCCCGTGAACTGCTGGAAGCCGGAAACCGCACGCGCACCGACTGGCTGCTGGCCGAGGCGGAATACCTGCTGCGCATTGCCAACCAGCGGTTGATGATCGAAAAAGACATTCGCGGCGCCATGTCGGCCCTGGAAGCGGCTGATGAAGTGCTGGCCGAATCCGACGACATCGGGGTCTACCCGGTTCGCCAGCAGCTGGCCCGTGAAATCCTCGCGCTCAAGGGCCTGACCGGCGTGGACCGGACCGGTCTCTACCTGAAGCTGGAAGCGGCCATCGACAGCATTCACCAGCTCACCGACCAGGCCCTGATCAGCGAAAATGCGCCCGGCTTTATCGTGAACGCCGGAGCGGAAGAGGACTCCGAGGCCGGCGGCGAGCCCGGAGCACTGGCGCAGGCCTGGAACAAGGTGAAATCCACCCTGATGCAGGTGGTGGTTGTGCGTCGCATGGACGAGCCGGTAAAACCCCTGCTGTCCCCGGACCAGAGCGCCTACGCCAGACTCAACCTCCAGCTCATGCTGGAAGAAGCCGAAATGGCGGTATTGCGGGGTAATCAGCCGCTTTATGAGCGAGCGTTGACCAAGGCCAGGACCACCATTGATGACTGGTACAACGCCAGCAATCCCCGGGTCGCAGCGCTGAGTGACACCCTGGCGGAGCTGGCAGAGAAAAACGTGGATCCGGAGCTGCCGGATATCAGCCAGTCCCTGGACCTGCTCAAGGAGCGGCTGGCCGGGCGCCTCAATGCCAATAACGGCAATGATGAGGAAAACACCGGCGCTGGCAATGGAGGCGATGATTCATGATTCGCCTGTTACTGATCGTCCTGCTGGCGCTGTTGATCGGCACCGGCCTGTCCCTCGGGTTGCAGTATGATCTGGGGTACATCCGGATTAGCCTGGGCCACTACCTGATCGAAACCAATTTCTGGGTTGGTCTGGGTGTAATCGTTGCCCTGATTGTCCTGACTGTCCTGACCATCAACCTTATCCGCAGGCTCAGAACCAGCACCGGCCTGGTGGCTGGCTGGATAGCCCGTGGCAACGAACGTCGCGCCCGGCGGCGGACCACCCAGGGGCTTCTGGCGCTGGCCGAGGGCAACTGGCCCCGGGCCCGCAAACTGCTTACATCCTCCGCCAGCCATGCCGACACACCCCTGATCAACTACCTGGCCGCTGCCCAGGCGTCATTCGAATCCGGTGATCATGAGGCCGTGGATGAATTGCTGCGCAAGGCTTTCGACAGCACCCCCGGTTCCGACATGGCCGTCGGCATCACCCAGGCCCAACTGCAACTGGCCGGCAACCGGCTGGAGCAGGCCCTGGCCACTCTGGTTCGCCTGCGCAAGCAGTCGCCCCATCACCCGTTTGTTCTGAAGCTGCTGAAGAACACCTACCTGCGCCTGGAAGACTGGCGCGAATTGTCCAGGTTATTGCCCGAACTGCGAAAGCGCAGCGTGCTTCCGGAAGCGGAGCTCAATGATCTCGAGCGCCAGGTGTGGCACAACCTGCTGGAGCGTGCCGCTGAGGATTGCCGGCGCCAGCAGAAACAGGACCCTGACGCATCGCTGGAACCGCTTACCAGGCTCTGGGACGAACTGCCGGGCTTCCTGCGTCGCGATGAATACACCATCCGGGACTACGCTCGCCTGCTGGCCAGCCTTGGCGACGAGGCTCAGACCGAAACCCTGTTGCGCAAGGTGCTGCGCAATCACTGGAGTGATGAGCTAATCAACCTGTACGGGCGGGTGAAAGGCCAGAAGCCGGATGAGCAATTATTACTGGCGGAACAATGGCTGAAAGACCGACCGAACAATCCCGAACTCTTGCTGGCCCTCGGCCGGCTGAGCCTGCGCAACGAACTCTGGGGCAAGGCCCGGGAATATTTTGAAACCAGCCTGCGGCTCAAGCGAAGCCGGGAAGCATTGGCGGAGCTGAGCCGACTGAATGCCCACATGGGCGAGGAAGAGGCCAGCGTCAAACTGCTGATGCAGGGACTGGCCAAGGATAACGGGCTGCCGGAACTGCCGATGCCGAGGGCCTGATTCAGGTCCTTGGCGCGTACTCCAGCACGTCAGAAAAGAACGCAGCCTCGGGCAAACCCGCCTCTACCAACGCATCCATCAGCGTGTACACCATGGTAGGCGAACCGCTGGCGTGGACCTCCACATTCTCCCAGTCCATACCGGAAGCGAGAACCGCTCGAACCAGCTGATCGTGATGGCCGGCCCAGTCATTGTCTTCGTCATCTCCCACTACCGGCAGGAAGGTGAAGCGCGGCCACTCGTCCTGCCACTGCTGTGCCAGGGCGCGAAGATACATATCCTCATGCCGACGCACCCCCCAGTACAGCTTGACCGGCTGATCGTAGGACGTTTCACGGAGGTAATCCACCAGGCTTTTCATCTGGGCAAAGCCGGTGCCGGCGGCCACCAGCAACAACGGCTTCGTTGGCGCTGATGCCAGACACGCCTTGCCGTGAGGCAGCTCAACGGTCACTTCACCACCGGACGTCAGGGCATCAATGACTTTTTGCGCGGACACCCATTCCGGGGTCGCCTGGATATGCAACTCGATATTCTGGGCCGACGGGCTGCTGGCGATGGAAAAATAACAGGGGTCTGCATCGGGCAGGTTGACCGACAGATACTGCCCGGCATGAAACGACAACTCCCGGCGCCGCGGAAGCTGCAGCTCAACGCGATAGACATCGTGACTGATGGAACGTACGTCCACAACTTTTGCCTGAAACTTGCCAGGCTGATTGTTTCCAGCTGCCATAACGGCGGGTATCTCCAGTTCCAGGTCCGTGAGCGCGATACTTCGGCACATCATCAAGCGCTCGCCGACCTCTATAGTCTGTTGGTTCCGGGTATTTAGCGCACTGCCGGCCAGTAATCGGGCCTCGCAGATTTCACATACCCCATTGCGACAGGCCGAGGGCACATCAATGCCGACTTGTGCAGCAGCGCCGAGCAAATCTGCACCGGGTTCCGCTGTGAAGGCAATACCCGAGGGCAAAAGCCGCACCGCCCGTTGTTTACTGCCCTTATCACTCGGGGCGGGATGCCGTACTTTCAATGCCCAGGGTATCCCACATTTCGTCGACGCGTTTCTTGACGTCGTTTGTCATGGTGATGGGTTCGCCCCACTCACGGGTGGTTTCGCCAGGCCACTTGTTGGTGGCATCCATACCCATCTTGGAACCCAGTCCGGAGACCGGCGAGGCGAAATCCAGGTAATCGATGGGCGTATTCTCCACCAGCGTGGTATCCCGGGTGGGGTCCATCCGGGTAGTAATCGCCCAGATTACGTCTTCCCAGTTGCGGGCATTCACATCGTCATCCGTGACAATCACAAACTTGGTGTACATGAACTGCCGCAGGAACGACCATACCCCCATCATCACCCGTTTGGCATGGCCGGGGTACTGTTTCTTCATGGTCACCACTGCAAGCCGGTAGGAACAGCCCTCTGGCGGCAGGTAGAAATCCACGATCTCCGGAAACTGCTTTTGCAGAATCGGGATAAAGACCTCGTTCAGCGCCACACCGAGAATCGCCGGCTCATCGGGTGGACGACCGGTGTAGGTGCTGTGGTAGATCGGATCCCGGCGATGGGTGATCCGTTCTACGGTGAACACCGGAAAGTGGTCCACTTCGTTGTAGTAACCGGTGTGATCGCCAAACGGCCCCTCCGGTGCCGTGTCATCCGGATAGATGAAGCCTTCGAGCACAATCTCGGCACTGGCTGGCACCTGCAGATCACTCAGACCTGCCTTCACCAACTCGGTCCGGCTGCCACGCAGCAGACCGGCAAAGGCATATTCTGACAGGGTATCGGGCACCGGCGTTACCGCCCCGAGAATGGTCGCCGGGTCAGCGCCGAGGGCCACAGCCACAGGATAGGGCTGGCCCGGATTGGCTTTCTGGAATTCCTGGAAATCCAGCGCGCCACCCCGATGACTCAGCCAGCGCATGATCAGACGGTTACGGCCAATCACCTGCTGCCGGTAAATGCCCAGGTTCTGGCGCTCCTTATGGGGCCCGCGAGTAATCACCAGCGGCCAGGTCACCAGGGGCCCGGCATCACCAGGCCAACAATGCTGCACCGGAATCTGGTACAGATCCACCTGGTCTTTCTCGATAACCACATCCTGGCAGGGCGCGGACCGAAGTACCTTGGGACTCATGCGCATCACCTGCCGGAACAGCGGCAGTTTTTCGATGGCATCTTTGAAACCCTTGGGGGGATCCGGTTCCTTGAGAAAAGCCAGCAGCTTGCCGATGTCCCGCAGGGCCGTGACGTTATCCTGCCCCATACCCAGCGCCACCCGCTTCGGTGTCCCGAACAGGTTGGCCAGTACCGGCATGTCATAGCCCTTGGGATTTTCAAACAACAACGCAGGACCACCTGCCCGCAGAGTACGGTCGCAGATTTCGGTCATTTCCAGATGAGGGTCGACTTCAACGCTGATCCGTTTCAGCTCGCCCAGCTTCTCCAGCTGGTCGATGAAGTCTCGCAGGTCGTTGTATTTCATCGGTTACTCCGTTCAGATATGCCAGTACTACGGAGGTCTTTGTTCGCTGGACTGCTTTTTTCGGAGTTAGAACAAGGTGGGGACCTGCTTTCCCAGACACGCCGTGAACCCATCCCTGGGGGCTTGGTCTTGCCATCCATGGCAAGACACAGTCTGGGAAAGCAGGTCCCCACCTCGTTCTTCAGATCACCAGTTATTCGCCAGGCGCTCTGATTGGAGAGACATCAACGACGCTTCATGGACTGGAAGAACTCGTCGTTGGTCTTGGTGTCCCTGAGCTTGTCCAGCAGGAACTCGATGGCGGCAGTGTCGTCGTCCATGGAGTGCAGGAGCTTGCGCAGGATCCAGACCCGCTGGATGTCCGCCTCACTCATCAGCAGATCCTCACGGCGGGTGCCGGAGCTCCGAATGTTGATGGCCGGATAGGTCCGCTTCTCGGCAATCTTGCGATCCAGATGGATCTCCATGTTGCCGGTTCCCTTGAACTCCTCGTAGATCACCTCGTCCATCTTGGAACCGGTGTTGACCAACGCCGTGGCAAGAATGGTCAGGCTTCCGCCCTCTTCCACGTTACGGGCCGCACCGAAGAAACGCTTGGGTTTTTCCAGGGCGTGGGCGTCAACACCACCGGTCAGGACCTTGCCTGAGGACGGGATCACCGTGTTGTATGCACGAGCCAAACGGGTGATGGAATCCAGCAGGATGACCACGTCCTTCTTGTGCTCCACCAGGCGCTTGGCCTTTTCAATCACCATCTCGGCCACCTGCACGTGACGGGCGGGCGGCTCGTCAAAGGTGGAGGCGATGACTTCGCCGCGCACGGTGCGCTGCATCTCGGTCACTTCCTCTGGGCGCTCGTCAATCAACAGCACCATCACATGGCACTCAGGATTGTTGCGGGTAATGGACTGGGCAATGCTCTGCATGAGCAGTGTTTTACCGGCCTTGGGCGGAGAAACGATCAGGCCACGCTGGCCCTTGCCGATGGGTGCAACCAGATCCAGTACCCGGGAGGAGAGATCCTCGGTACTGCCGTTGCCGGCTTCAAGCTTGAGGCGCTCGTCCGGGAACAGCGGCGTGAGGTTCTCGAAGAGAATCTTGTTACGGGCGTTGTCCGGCTTGTCGAAATTGATCTCGCTGACTTTCAACAAGGCAAAGTAGCGCTCGCCGTCTTTCGGCGGGCGAATCTTGCCGGCAACCGTGTCGCCCGTGCGCAGGTTGAAACGGCGGATCTGGCTGGGGGAGACGTAAATGTCGTCAGGCCCTGCCAGGTAGGAGGCATCGGCGGAACGGAGGAAGCCGAAGCCGTCCTGCAGAATTTCCAGTACGCCGTCGCCATAGATGTCTTCGCCGCTTTTTGCGTGCTTCTTCAGGATGGTGAAGATCACATCCTGTTTGCGCGAACGAGCCAGGTTATCGAGGCCCATTTCTTGCGCAATATCGAGCAATTCGGGCACGGATTTCTGCTTGAGTTCAGTAAGATTCATAGTTTGTTGGATTTTCAGGAATGGAAGTAAACGAGTATTGGAATGACAGGGGCGCCCCTGAACGTATTGATCGTAAAAAAACACTGAGCTTGGTGCTGGCCAGTTGGAGCAACCGGTGTAGATGGAGTCCGGAATTAAGGTACTGAAGCCAGAGAGTGGGAACAACCGTTCGCCGGGCAAGGAGGATCATCGGCCACCTGACTGGCGAATGTCAAGTGCACTGCACAAATTAACGACAATTTCACGCCAAACCAGCCACAACCGGCCTGTGGCGCCTCCCCCTGATGGGTTACTCCCTTCCATTGGAAGCCCGTGATGGCGATACTGGCGTATAACCATTTTTCCAGGATTCGGGAGCCCATCCATGAGCAGTATACCCAGTACCGAAATGAAACCCCTCAACGTTGCCCTGCTGACCGTATCCGATACCCGTGGGCCTGAACAGGACACGTCCGGGCAATACCTGGAGGACAGCGTGGTTGCGACTGGCCACAACCTCGTTGCCCGCCGGATTCTGCCTGACGACGTGTATCTGGTGCGGGCACTGGTATCGAACTGGATCGCCGATTCCCAGGTGCATGTCGTGATCATTACCGGTGGCACCGGCCTGCTTGAACGGGACAGCACACCGGAGGCAATCAGGCCGTTGCTGGACAAAACCGTAGAGGGCTTCGGCGAGGAATTCCGCCGTCTGTCTGCCGCCGAGATCGGATCATCAACGGTCCAGTCACGGGCGATGGCGGGCATGGCAAACCATACGGTCATTTTCTGCCTGCCCGGCTCAACCGGTGCCTGCCGGACCGGATGGGAAGGCATTCTCCTCAGCCAGTTGGACAGTCGTCATACACCGTGTAACTTCTCGGGGCTGGTCCTTCGCAAACCGGAAAAGCCCATGCAGCGACTCAACGAAGTGATTGGACAGCGCGCCAAGCGCTGAGGCGAGAAGACACCCTGATCGGAGTTCGGATTTGATGGCAAACCCAAACCTCACGCCACTGGAAGATGCCCTGGACCACCTGTTGTCAGAGGCCCCGGTGGTAGCGCAGATTGAAACCGTGGCCCTTGCCGACGCACTGGGCCGGGTTCTTGCCGAGAACCACTATGTGCCGGCCGATGTGCCGCCAGCAGACAACAGTGCGGTGGACGGCTACGCCCTGCGCAAACAGGATCTTCATGGCGACCAGCCTGTACCCGTGTCGGCACGGATTCCGGCCGGTGCAGCGCCAGAGCCCCTCAAACCCGGTACAGCTGCACGCATTTTTACCGGCTCGGAGATTCCCGAGGGTGCCGATTCGGTGGTCATGCAGGAGAGGGTGGAAGTGACCGACGCCGGCATCCTTGTGCAGGCAGAGGTAGACCAGGGCCAGAATATCCGACGCCGGGGCCAGGATCTGACACGGGGCGAGCTGGCCCTGAAAAAAGGCACACAGGTGCGCCCCAACGAGATGGGGCTGCTGGCTTCCATGGGAGTTGCGCGGGTTGCTGTTCTGGCAAGGCTGAGAGTTGCCATCCTCTCGACCGGCGATGAGCTTGTGGATCCTGGCACGCCACTCGGGCCCGGACAGATCTACAACAGCAATCGCTTTACCCTGATGGGACTGCTCTCCGAAGCGGGCTGCGAGGTGGTACTGTGCGAGACTCTGCGGGACAAGCGCGAGGCGACCCGGGAAACGCTTCTGCGTGCGGCAGAATCCGCCGACCTGATTATCACCAGCGGTGGCGTATCCGTGGGTGAGGAGGATCACGTGCGCGCGGTGCTGGAGGAGTACGGCAGCCTGTCGCTCTGGAAAATGGCGATCAAACCCGGGAAACCTGTGGCTTTTGGCGCCATCGGTGGCACGCCGGTACTGGGATTGCCCGGAAACCCTGGGTCTGTACTGGTGACCTTCCTGATGGTGGGCATGCCCTATATCCGGAAACGGCAGGGGCGGAATCCCAAAGCCCTCTCCGGTGAGCGGATACCAGCCGACTTTGCCATTTCCTCGGCGTCGGTGCGCCGGGAATTTGTCCGGGCCCGGAAAGAAACCCGCGGATCGGAGCCGGTGGTGGCCGCCTTCTCCAATCAGAGCTCCGGCATCCTGAGCTCTACCTGTTGGGCGGACGGCCTGGCCGTGGTACCCGAAAATACCACGGTAAGTCCCGGCGACCTGCTAACCTACTACTCGTTTGCGGAACTGTTGAGCTGACCATGAGTGATAACACGATTACGGTGCGTTTCTTCGCCCGCCTGCGCGAGGAGCTGAAAACCGAACAACTGGCTATCGAAGCCAGGCCCGGCCTGACAGCGGGCGATGTGCTGGCAGAGCTGGCGGATAAGGGCGGGCCCTGGAGCCAGTTGCAGGGCGACCAGCCCGTGATGATCGCAATCAACCAGGCCATGGCGAAACCGGGTTTCGAGGTAAAAGCCGGCGATGAGCTGGCCTTTTTCCCGCCCGTCACCGGAGGTTGAGATGATTTCGGTCCAGGCTGAGGATTTTGATGTTGCCGCTGAATACGCGGCCCTTCGAGACAGCGGTGCCGGCACCGGCGCCATTGCAACCTTTACCGGACTGGTACGGGACAACGGCGACCTGCAAGGCGTCTCGGGGCTGTACCTTGAACACTACCCCGGGATGACGGAACAGGTCATCCAGGGGCTTATTGATGAGGCCTCGGAACGCTGGGATGTGCGCAAGGCAAGGGTTATCCACCGGGTGGGGCGGCTGGCGCTTTGCGACCAGATTGTCTTCGTGGGGGTGTGTAGCGCTCACCGGGGGGACGCGTTCGCGGCCTGTGAGTTCATCATGGATGCCCTGAAAACCTCGGCCCCATTCTGGAAAAAGGAGATTACCTCGGGCGGCGAGCACTGGGTGGAACAGAAAGAATCCGACCTGGCCCGCTCCGAAGACTGGAACTAACCGGCCATAAAAAAACCGCCCGGGAGCCTCGGCTCAGGGGCGGTTTCCGGTGACCCGACTGCAATCAGAGATTGCTGTCCAGGAAGGCCGCCAGCTGGGATTTGGAAAGTGCGCCGACTTTGGTGGCGTCCACATTGCCGTTCTTGAACAGCATCAGAGTGGGGATGCCACGGATGTTGAACTTCGGCGGGGTCTGCTCGTTTTCGTCAATGTTGAGCTTGCAGACTTTCAGCTTGCCGTCGTATTCATCGGCAATTTCTTCAAGCACCGGCGCAATCATCTTGCAGGGACCGCACCACTCAGCCCAGTAGTCCACCAGCACGGGAACGTCGGACTGAAGTACATCCTGCTCAAAAGAAGCGTCGGTTACATTTACGATATTTCCGCTCATTACCTTTTCCTGATTCATGCACTACTGCTGCACAACGGCATTTCCCGGGGAGATCACCCTACCGGGCGCAGGTGCTGTTGACTGACGTTGAAGGCTGACCAGGTTTGCAGGCAGCCTTTCACCCAAATCACGGTACGCCATACTTTACGCGATTGATCCGCCGGATGTGAAGCGGTATGAACCGATACACGCCTGACCCGGGTCAAATAGGCGGTTTTCCGGTTACTGACAGGCCTGAGGGATTTCGCTTATAGTACCCGGCACGTTCATCTCAAAAGGATTCCGACCACGTGACGGCCGCATCCACCGCCGAAAACGCTGCTTCCTCACCCGAGGTGCTGGCAGCCATCGACATGGGCTCGAACAGCTTCCACATGGTGGTTGCCCGACTCGTGCATGGGGAAATCCGGACCCTCGAGAAGATGGGAGAGAAGGTGCAGCTCGGGGCCGGGCTGGATCAGTATAACCGGCTGACCGAAGATGCCCAGGAGCGGGCCCTGGCCTGCCTGGGGCGCTTCGCACAACGGCTGAAGGGCATGCCGCCGGAAGCGGTGCAGATTGTTGGCACCAACGCGCTTCGCGTGGCGCGCAATGCTCACCAGTTCATGACCCGGGCGGAAGAAGTACTGGGCTACCCGGTAGAGATTATCGCAGGCCGCGAAGAGGCACGCCTGATCTACCTGGGCGTTTCCCATACCCTGTCTGACGATATCGGCCGGCGACTGGTCATCGATATTGGTGGCGGCAGCACCGAGTTTATCATCGGCCAGCGGTTCGAACCCCAGGAGCTTGAGAGCCTGCACATGGGCTGTGTTTCCTTCCGGAACCGCTATTTCCCGGACGGCAAGATAACCAGGCGCCAGATGGACAAGGCGGTGACCCATGCCGAGCAGGAACTGCTCAATATCCGCCAGCACTACCGTTCGGTGGGTTGGCAGAGCGCGGTGGGCTCATCCGGCTCGATCAAGGCCATTGCAAGCGTCCTGGCAACCCTGAAAATTACCGATGGCACCATCACCCTCGCCGCCATGCAGGAGCTTCGCAAGCGCCTGGTGGATATGGGTAAAACAGAAAAACTGGGAGACCTGGGTGTTCGCTCGGATCGCCAGAGCATTTTCCCGGCCGGATTCGCCATCCTGATGGGGGCATTCCAGTCATTGGGCATCCGGGACATGTCGTTCGCAGACGGCGCCCTGCGAGAAGGCTTGCTCTACGACATTGTCGGGCGAATCCAGCACGAGGACGTCCGTGAGCGGACCATTTCCGCCCTGCAGGAGCGGTACCATGTGGACCAGGAACACGGCGCCGCCGTTGAGGAAACGGCCGTGGCCGCCTGGCAGCAGGTGGCCGATGCCTGGGGGCTGAACACGGCAGCAGATGAAGAGGTCCTGCGCTGGGCGTGCCGCCTGCACGAGATCGGGCTGACCATATCCCACAGCCAGTATCACAAACACGGCGCCTACCTGTTGCGATACTCGGACCTGCCCGGCTTTACCCAACAGTTCCAGCGGGACCTCGCCACACTGGTGCGCGGCCACCGACGCAAATTCGCTTCCGCTATTTTCGAGGGGCTGGATCCGGAAGACATCGCAAGGCTGCGTTACCTGTGCGTATTGGTTCGCCTGGCGGTTCTGATTCAACACCCACGCAATATGGAATCACCTCCGGATTTCATCCTGACCGCCCATAAAGACAAGCTGGTGCTGGAGTTTCCGGCGGGCTGGCTGGATGACAGACCACTGACCCTGGCCGACCTGGAAAACGAGCGGGATTATCTCGCCAAACAGGATTTCGTTCTGGAACTGAACGGCGGCTGATGGCATTCAGCCGCTCAGCTCTGACTCCAGGGATTCCACTTCTTCGCTGACTTCAAGCCACTGGGCCTCCACCTCTTCCAGGCGGGCGGTGGCGGTGGCCTGTTCTGCCAGCAGTTCTTTAAGGCGTGTTTTGCCGCTGTCGTCATAAAGCCCCGGATCGGACAGCTGCTCCTCCAGAGCCGACAGCCTCTGTTGAAGCTGCTCCATTTCCTTTTCCAGGGCACCCTGCTTCTTGCGATAGGGGCTAAGCTTCTGGCGAAGGGCCGCCTCTGCCCGCTTGCGTGCCTTACGGTCATCGGCACTCTCTCCCACTGCCGCCACCACCTCGGCAGTCTCTTCGGCAGCCTGCTGACCGGCTGGCTGTCGCCTGGGCGCTTCCGTATCGTCTTTCCGGCGGTCCGCCAGCCAGCGCTCGTAGTCCTCCAGATCACCCTGGTATTCCGTCACCCGACCATCATTGACCAGCCAGAACTCGTCCACCGTATTTCTCAGCAGGTGCCGGTCGTGGGACACCACCACAATGGCGCCTTCGAAGTTCTGTAGTGCCATGGTCAGGGCCTGGCGCATTTCCAGATCCAGGTGGTTGGTGGGCTCGTCGAGCAGGAGCAGGTTCGGTTTCTGCCATGCAATCACCGCCAGCGCCACCCGGGCCTTCTCACCACCGGAGAATGAGCGAATGGCGCTCAGGGCCTCATCGCCGTGAAAATCAAATCCACCAAGGAAGTTCCGGATACTCTGCTCTGACGCTTTGGGCGCCAGCCGCTGCAAGTGGAGGAACGGGCTGGCATCCAGATCCAGCGACTCCAACTGATGCTGGGCAAAATACCCGATGGCCAGATGCTCTCCGCAGGTGCGATCCCCGGACATCAATGTCCTGTCACCACGAAGCGCATCCATCAGGGTGGACTTGCCGGCGCCATTGGGACCCAGCAGGCCAATGCGGCTGCCGGGTAGCAGGGTCAGGTTAATACCATCGAGGATCGGGGTATTGCCGTGGCCCGCCTTGCCATTGCGTATCGACAACAATGGGTTGGAGACCTTTTCCGCCACTGGAAACTCGAAACTGAAGGGCGAATCGATATGGGCAGGAGCAATGCGTTCCATCCGTTCCAGCGCCTTCACCCGGCTCTGGGCCTGGCGGGCCTTGGTGGCCTTGGCCTTGAACCGGTCGATGAAACGCTGAATTTCGGCGATTCTGGCCTGCTGGCGTTCGAAACCGGCCTGCTGCTGGGCCAGACGCTCACTGCGCTGACCTTCAAAGGCTGAGTAATTACCCGTATACAACTCCAGTTTTCGCCGGTCGAAATGCACCACATGGGTGGCGACCCTATCCATGAAATCACGGTCGTGAGAGATGAACAGCAGGGTCCCGGGATAGCGACGCAGCCAATTCTCCAGCCACAGGCAGGCATCAAGATCCAGGTGGTTGGTAGGCTCATCCAGCAGCAACAGATCGGAAGGTCGCATCAGGGCCTGGGCCAGATTAAGCCGGATCCGCCAGCCACCCGAAAACGCCGACACCGGTCGGTCGGCGTCCTCGTCACTGAACCCCAGCCCCCGTAGCAGTGCCTCGGCCCGGCGTGCCGCAGACCAGGCCTCGTGCACATCCAGTTCTCCGTGTATGCGGGCAATGGCATGGTCATCGCCCGCCGTTTCCGCCCTGGCAAGCTCCGCTTCCAGGCGGCGCAGATCCAGATCGCCATCCAGGACAAAATCCCGGGCACTGCGGTCGGTGGCTTCGACTTCCTGTGCCATGTGGGCAATGCGGCAACCGCCGGGCAGGGAGACTGTTCCCTGCTCAGGGGCCAACTGGCCCAGCAAGAGCTGGAAAAGACTGGATTTGCCGGCACCATTGGCACCGACGATCGCGACACGCTGTCCGGGCTGCACGGTGAGGTCGACGGATTCTAGCAACCAGACGCCGCCCCGTTGTAAACTGAGATCGGTTATCGTTAACATGTTTTCATTTTATCAACGTATAGTGTTCAGGGAAGGCACAGCGCCTATGTCGGTCGGCTCGGCTACCATCCCGGATTATTCGACATCGCCGCTGGAATTGCCGGCAGACTTGGAACCGGAGAACCCGCTTTGGCGTTTTGCATTGGCGTTCTGGAAACATCCGGACGTTCAGAACAGCTGCCTGGCGCTTCAGGATAAGGGCTGGAGCGTGACACGGATTCTCGGTGCAGCCTGGCTTGCACTCTCTGGCAGGGTCTTCACCGGAGTCGAGGACGCTACGGTAACAGAGTGGCGGAACCGTGTAACCGTTGCGCTGCGCAGTGCGAGAAAATCGCTGCCCGGCAGCGCCGACAACTGCCGTAATCTGCGTACCGGCATTGCTGGCCTGGAGCTTGAAGCCGAACAGATCGAACTGGCCCTGAGCTGGCGAACGCTAATGACCAACAACCCGGAGTCCGCCGACATGCAGGGACGCGACACCCTGATCATCACCAATCTGGTTGCGGCTGCACCGACATCACCCGTTGATGACAGTGCCAGGGCCCTGCTGAATACACTGGCCGATACTCTGGCCCACTTCCCCAAGGGAGACCATCAGCCATGATGATGAAATGGCTCATACGGCTCTCGTTTCCGGCTCTTGGATTACTGTTATTGCTGATTTTCTTCGGCCTGAACGATCCGGAGCAGGTATCCGAACCAGTGGCAGAAGAGGAACAACCCGAAATTCCTGCTTTCGAAGGCCTGGTGCCCTCGCCGGTCCCTACCGAGGGCCCCGAGATCGTGTTCAAATGGCAGGATACCGACGGCAACTGGCACTATGCTGACCAGCCCCCGGAACAGGGCCGCTGGAACACTCTTGCCATCGAACGGCGGGACAAGGCCTTTCAGCGCCTCCAGCCCCAGGAGCCGGAAACTGATTGGCGATCCCCCTATAACGCCCCTTTCTCTCTGGGACCATCCGCCGCCGGTACCAACGGCAGCTGAGCTGACACGTCTGTTTTCTTAACACATGTTCAGTGGCATCTGACGCCGGAACCCGTTACCTTCTGCGTTCTGACAAACACAACGCGGGGCCACGCCCCGAATACCGACGTTAAAGGATAAAGCAATGAAGAAAGCACTCCTGGCACTGGCAGTGACCGGCCTCGTAGCCGGTTGCTCGACACCCCCCGAAGCCCCTGAACAGCCGAAGCTGGAATCCACCGACCAGAAGGTCAGCTATGGCATGGGCCTGGTTCTGGGTGAGCGCATGGGCAACGACCTGCCTAACCTGCAGATGGACCAGTTCCTCCAGGGCATCCAGCACGGCCACGCCGGCGATGAAGAAGCCAAGCGCATGAGCCGAGAGGAAATCCAGCAGGCCCTGATGACTTACCAGCAGCAGCTCCAGGAAGAGCAGGGCAAGCAGATGGAAGAACTGGCGCAGAAGAACCTGGAAGCCGGCGAAGCCTTCCTTGCCGAGAATGCCGAGCGTGAGGGTGTCGAAACGACCGAGTCCGGTCTCCAGTATGAAGTACTTGAGCAGGGTGACGGCGAAAAGCCGGCTGCAACCGACACCGTCCAGGTGCATTACACCGGTGAACTGCTGTCCGGTGAAGTGTTTGATAGCTCCCGCGAGCGCGGCGAGCCGGTAACCTTTGCCCTGAACCAGGTTATTCCAGGCTGGACCGAGGGCCTTCAGTTGATGAGCGAAGGTGCCCGTTACAAGCTCTACATTCCTTCTGACCTGGCCTATGGCCCGGGCGGCAACCGGGCGATCGGACCGAACGAGACCCTGGTGTTTGATGTCGAACTGCTCGACGTCAATCCCGGCTCCGGAGACTAAGACTCCAGTCAGGCAGCGATCAGGTCCGTCGCTGCCATAAAAAAGCCCCAGTCCGGCGTCACCGGGCTGGGGCTTTTTGTTTCAGGCGTTTGTCAGGCGGAGGCCACTTTGCCAGCGTGAGCATTGTGAAGGTGCTCGATCAGGAAATCCTCCATCTCGAACCGGGTCTCGAGGGTTTCACCCAGCTTCGACAACTCGCCGAACAGCTCTTTCACATCGTTTTCAGACAATTCCCGGCCATCCAGACGGTCGTTGAAATTAAGGGCTACCTCGGTGGTCTGCTCAATCCGGGGGTAAACCTTGGCCGCCAGTTCGAGACCGCCATCGTTGAATTCCCTGGCTTCGCGGACCAGCTGTTCATAGATTTCGAAGTGGCCGGTAGAGACGTAATCCACCAACACTTCACACAGGCGCACGAACTTTTCTTTCAGCGCTTCTGTCTGAGAGAAATCATTCTCCCCGGACAGGTCGCAGTAATGCACCAACAGCTCCTGACGTTCCTTGAGCCAGCGATCAATCAGTTCGCTGACGCCACCCCAGCGCTCCCTGGCATTTCGGCAATTTTCCAACATGACGCCTGTTCTCCGCTTGTCTTCGGTACTTCTGTGTCGGTTTTGATTTTTATTAGGTTTGGATCAAGTTACCCCATGGCTGCGGTCCGCCGCAACCGTTTCAGCTCCGAATCCATTCCCGGGGTTTTTGCCGCCGAAACATCAGGACCAGACCGGTGATAACCAGCAGCGAGAAAAACACAGCCGTCCAGCCGGGGATACTCAAACCCAGGAACCGCCACACCACTTCGGCACAGTCTCCGGTCCCCCTGAGTGCGGTAGACAGCACCTCAAACCAGGGCAGGACATCCAGCATGTAGTCAACCGAGGGTCCACACGCTGGCACCTGGTCTGCCGGCAGGCTCTGCAGCCACAACTGCCGCCCCGCGACGCCCAGCCCGGCACCGGCGGTCAGCACCAGAAGCAAACCATAGATGCGGACACCGAATCCGGTGGGGCCCTGGAGGAAGGCCAGGAAACTCACCAACCCGGCTCCCATGAAGCCAAAACGCTGTAACCAGCAAAGCGGGCAGGGCTCCAGCCCCATCACATGCTCCATATAAAAGGCCACACCCAGAAGTGCGGCACATACAAGGAAAATAAGCCCGAAAACCCATCTGCTGGTCAAAAGAACACCTCGAATCGTGAATTGAAACTGCAAGCGGCCACAGGGCCTGCTATTCTCGTCACTTAACCCTAAACCACGATCAACTTCAAGCCTATGACACGCCAGCCAAAATCCGTTCTGACGCTTCTGTTTCTGTTGTTCGCCATGATCCCCTTACCCGCCGTTTCCCAGGACGAAGAGAATTCCGAGGAGGAAGTGGCTGAAGAGGAAAGCGGCGTTACCGATTACATCAGCATGGATCCGCCGTTCGTGACTCACGTGGGCACCCCCGGGAACAAGCCGACCTACCTGAAAGCGGCCGTGACATTGCGGGCCCGGAGCACCGGCGCACGGCCGGCACTGGAAGCCCACATGCCCCGATTGAGACACGAACTGGTCATGCTGTTTGGTGAACAAACCGACACGGATCGCCTCACATCAATGGAGGGGCAGGAGGCGTTGCGCGAGGAGGCAAAACAAAGAATCAATGCGGTTCTGGAGGAGCAGCAGACCGGCGAGAGTATAGCCGGTGTGCTGTTTACAGAATTCGTGGTGCAGAAATAAGGCCGGGACCGACCAATAAATCAGGCGATCCGTGAAAACAGATCGTCTGCCTGGTCCCGGTCATCCCGGGCCACCTGATCGGCATCGTCCCAGCCGGCTTCCCAGGCGGCAATGACAACCTCACCCCGATAGGGGCAGCGGGCTTTATCCATGCCCATGTTGGCAGCCATGTAGCCCTGACGGTACGCCTTATTGAGCGCTTCCACATCCCAGCCGAGTTTGATATCCCTTGCCATAGCCGTCTCTCCCGATCCCGATGTTACAAAAATTAACAGCCGGACCGGGGGGGAGACAAATCTTTGTTCGGTTTCTGTGCGTCAGGTCCGCAGACTTCTGCGACAGTCGCCAAACTTACCGTTCAGGAGCGCAGATACTGTTCCAGAAACTCACTGAACGGCAGGGTATCGGCACGCTCCATCTGCGCCTGCTCGGCCAGGGAATCTGCCGTCATGGTATCAAACGCCTGACGGACACTCGGATCGAGGCCTTCCTGTCTCAGAGTTTGCTGATGCTGCCGGGCCATTTCCATACCCCACTCCCGATGCCCCAGGCCTGAGGAGCGCATGGCGTCCAGAACCCGGGCAGACGGCACCGTCCACTCACCGGTCAAGGTCTCGCGCTGGGCAGCCAGGGCACGACGGTAAGTATCATCCCCCCGCCAGCCATCCAGCAACTCGGCAAGCGGTTCCAGTTGCGCCAGGATATCGGTCGCGGCCTCTGAAACCGGGGTACGCTCCCCGGCACGGCACAGTTTCAATTCACGGAAACGACCGTTGGACACCACATCCTTGTAGTTGTCATCTAGGCGCTCGCATTCTTCATCGCCAATGCGGGGCGAGTCAGACAGCAGGCAATCCAGAAGGAACAGGTCCAGGAAATCGATCTGGGCCTCATTCACGCCCACTGGTGAGAAGGGATCAAGATCCAGACACCGCACCTCGATGTACTCCACACCCCGGGCCTCGAGGGCCTGGATGGGTTTTTCTTCCCGCTGCGTGGTGCGTTTGGGGCGCACGGCGCTGTAATACTCGTTTTCGATCTGCAGGACGCTGGTATTGATCTGGATGAACTGGTCGCCCCGGCGGGTGCCGATTTCCTCATAGGCCGGCCAGGTGGTGTGGATAGCCCGGTCCAGAGTCTGGGTGTAGGTGCTGAGCTCATTGAAACAGATATTCAGGGAGGCCTGGGCATTGTTGTGGTAACCCAGATCGCCCATCCGCAGGGACGTAGCGTACTCACCGTACCAGGTGCGCTCGTCAAACTGCTTGAGGTCGTGGCTGACACCGGCTACAAAGCTGGCATCCAGTGCCGGCGAGGCACCGAACAGCAACATCAGCAGCCAGCTGCGGCGGCGGAAGTTGCGGATGAGCCAGAAATACTGGTCCGATTTGAAGTCTTTTAGGCTTTGCTCATTGCCGAGCAACTCCTGCCACTTTTGCCAGAAGCTATCGGGTAGCGAGAGGTTATAGTGGGCTCCTGCGATGCTCTGCATCATACGCCCGTACCGCACCGCCAGCCCCTGCCGGTAAACGTGCTTGAGCTGGCCAATGTTCGAGCTGCCGTACTCCGCGATAGGGATGCTCGGATCGCCATCCAGCTCACAGGGCATGCTCGCCGCCCAGAAGACTTCGTCGCCAAGGTTCTGCTGCACGTAGGTATGGATATCCCGCAGCGACTTCAGCATGCCCCCGGTGCTGTTGAACACCGGTGTGATCAGCTCCAGCAAGGCCTCTGAATAGTCGGTAGTGATCCTCGGGTGGGTCAGTGCCGAACCCAGGGCTTCGGGATGCGGGGTCTGGGCAATGAAGCCGTTGCGATCCACCCGCAGCCCTTCTTTTTCGACACCCTTTAGAAAACCATCCCAGTCGCTGGCAGCGAACTGACGAAATACGGAATGGCGGGATTCAGCCATGGTCGACTCCTGCTGCGGCCGGTTTGCTCTTGTGCACAACCGGCCGGTGAAAAGATTGTAAACCCGTCAGCGGTCCTTGCGCGCCGAGGCGAGTGCCTGGGCCAGCGCACCAGCCATGGCGCCCTGCGGGGATTTCTGACCGTTACTGCCACCACCGGCGTTCCGGTTACCAACCTTGCGGCTGGCCCCGGTACGATTGGCGGCCATCGGCTTGCCCTCGTTTTTCTCGCCGGGCTGATCATCCATACGCATGGTCAGGGCAATACGCTTGCGCGGGATATCCACGTCCAGCACCTTGACCTTGACGATATCCCCGGCCTTGACCACCTCACGGGGATCCTTGACAAACGTGTGGGACAGCGCAGAAATATGCACCAGACCGTCCTGATGCACGCCAATGTCCACGAACGCACCGAAATTGGTGACGTTGGTCACCGAGCCTTCCAGCACCATCCCGGGCTTGAGATCATTCAGGGTTTCAACGCCCTCCTCGAAGCTGGCAAACCGGAATTCGGGGCGCGGGTCCCGCCCCGGCTTTTCCAGTTCCGAGATAATGTCCTTTATAGTCGGCAAACCGAACTGTTCTGTTACGTAGTCCTGGGGATTCAGACCACGCAGGAAGGCAGAATCGCCGATGATATCGTCCACCTTGCGGTTATTCTGCCTGGCGATGGCCTCGACCACGCCATAGGCTTCCGGGTGAACCGACGACCGGTCCAGGGGGTTCTCGCCGCCGGCAATACGCAGAAAGCCCGCCGCCTGCTCAAACGTGCGGTCGCCCAGCCGGGTGACTTTGAGCAGCTGTTTCCGGTTACGGAACATGCCGTTCTGGTTGCGGAACTCGATGATGTTCTGGGCAATAGTCTGGTTCAGGCCGGACACCCGGGCCAGCAATGGCGCTGAAGCGGTATTCAGATCCACGCCCACGCCGTTTACACAGTCTTCCACCACCGCGTCGAGACTGCGGGACAGCTGCACCTGGGAGACATCGTGCTGGTACTGCCCTACCCCGATGGATTTCGGCTCGATCTTTACCAGCTCCGCCAGCGGATCCTGCAGCCGGCGGGCAATGGATACCGCACCACGGATGGTGACATCCAGGTCCGGCAATTCTTTGGAGGCAAACTCGGACGCGGAATAGACCGACGCGCCGGACTCACTGACCACGATCCGGGCCAGCTTCAATTCGGGATAACGCTTGCTGAGGTCGGCGACCAGCTTCTCGGTCTCCCGGGAGGCGGTGCCGTTACCGATGGCCACCAGCTCGATCTTGTACTCCCGACACCAGGCCGCCAACTGCTCGATGGAGCGGTCCCACTGGTTCTGGGGGGCATGGGGGAAAATGGCACCGTGGCCCGCCACCTGACCAGTGCCATCGATAACAGCCACTTTCACGCCGGTGCGCAGCCCGGGATCAAGACCAAGGGTCGGTCGCGGACCGGCCGGCGCCAGCAGCAGTAGATCCTTGAGGTTGGCAGCAAACACATTGATGGCCTCGGTTTCGGCGGCCTCACGGACCTGCGCCATCAGGTCGGTTTCAATCTGGGTGGAAAGCTTGACCCGCCAGGTCCAGCGCACCACTTCCGAGAGCCATTTATCGGCGGCGCGGCCGTTGTCCCGGATGCTCCAGCGGGCGGCAATACGCTGCTCGGCCGGGTGCGGCGTGCGGCGGTCATCGTCGGCATCGCCGACTACAATGGTGTATCCCAGGATGCCCTCATTACGGCCCCGAAGAATGGCCAGGGCGCGGTGGGACGGCACTTTTTTCAGGGGCTCGACGTGGTCGAAATAATCCCTGAATTTGGCCCCCTCGTTTTCCTTGCCTTCTACCACGGTCACTTTCAGCTGGCCTTCCTGCCAGATGAAGTCCCGCAGGCTGCCCAGCAGCTCGGCATCCTCGGCAAAGCGCTCCATGAGTATATAGCGCGCGCCATCAAGGGCAGCCTTGGTGTCTTCCACGCCCGCCTCTTTATTCAGGTAGCCCTGGGCAGTGGTCTCCGGGTCCAGAGTCGGATCGTCATAAAGCGCGTCAGCCAGCGGCTCCAGACCCGCTTCCCGGGCAATCTGGGCCTTGGTCCGGCGCTTGGGCTTGTAGGGCAGGTAAAGATCTTCCAGGCGGTTCTTGGTATCGGCGTCCTGGATGGTGGCCTTGAGTTCGTCGGTCAGTTTGCCCTGCTCCTCGATACTCTTGAGGATGGTCGCACGACGGTCTTCCAGTTCACGCAGATAGCGCAGACGTTCTTCCAGGTTCCTCAGCTGGCTGTCATCCAGTGAGCCTGTGATCTCTTTCCGGTAGCGGGCGATAAACGGAACGGTCGCGCCCTCGTCGAGCAGTTCGACGGTGGCATTAACCTGTTGCTCGCGGACACCGAGTTCCTCGGCGATACGCCTGGAGATACTGTTCATGCAACCTCTGTCTGATGCTTTGCCAATAAACCAGCAAAGGTACAGCGGCTTACTGCTGCAGGCAAGCGGCCTGGCCCCGCTTGTTCAGGAATTGCACAAGATCGGCCCACGGCATGGGGCGGGCGTAGTAATAGCCCTGGATTTCATCGCAATGCTGCTGACGCAAAAACTCCAGCTGGCCTTCGGTTTCCACGCCTTCGGCCACCACGCTGATCTGCAGGCTATGGGCCAGACTGATGATGGCCCGGATAATGTGTTCGGCATCTGCCGAATTGCCCAGCTCCTGCACGAACGACTTGTCGATTTTCACCAGCGAGATCGGCAAGTGCTGGAGATTGCTCAGGGAGGAAAATCCGGTTCCAAAATCGTCCAGGGCGAAGCTGATACCCAACTGGTTTAACTCCCGCAGGCAGCGCTGGGCATACTCCGGATCGTGCATCATGGCACTCTCCGTCAGCTCCAGTTCCAGAAGGCTGGTATCCACGTTGGCATTGAAGATGATCCGGAAAATGGTCTCGGTCATCTTGCGATCATGAAACTGCCGGAACGACAGATTGACGGCGAACACCAGGCCCGGGAAGCCAAGCTCGGCCGACTCCTGCAGACGCTTGCAGGCCTGCTCGATCACCCAGTAACCGATGGGCACGATCAGACCGCTGCGCTCGGCCACCGGGATAAATTCGTCCGGCCCTACCAGCCCCCGCTCCGGATGATTCCAGCGCAGCAGGCATTCCACGCCCCGGACCTCCTCGGTGGCCAGATCAATTCTGGGCTGGTAGTAAAGTTCCAGCTCCTTGCCCCGCAGGGCGTTGCGAAGGTCCGCCTCCAGGCGAAGCTGGTAGCCGGCGGAAATGTGCAACTGCCGGTCGTAGAAACGGTAGCTGGTGCCCGGGTCGCGCTTGGCTTCGAACATGGCCCGGTTGGCCCGGCGCAACAGATTTTCCGCGCTGTCACCGGCTTCCGGGTAGGTGGCAACGCCCAGGCTGGCACTGACCACGACGGTCTGGCCATCAATGGTAACCGGCTCATCCAGGGCGTTAACCACCTTGCGGATAATCTGGGTGATATCAAGGGAATCCTCGACCTTTTCGACAATAATGGCCAGCTCGTCGCCCCCGATACGCATCAGCGAATCCACCCGACGGAGGGAATGGCGAAGCCGTTCAGCCAGCTTCATCATCAACTGGTCACTTTTCTGGTAGCCAAACGACTCGTTGATGCTGCGGAAGTCATCAATGTTGAGATGCAACAGAGCCAGCCGGTGGCCTGCGCGCTCGGCCCGTAGAAGTGCTTGCTGGAGACGATCGAAGAACAGATCCCGATTGATGAAACCGGTGGCCACCTCACGGCCCAGTTGGCCATGGGCAGATTCGGATAACTGATCACGGTACCAGAGGCACTTCAAGGCCCGCCGGAAATTCCAGTGGTCCAGGTTCTGGCGACTGAGATAATCAGCGGCGCCGGCCGCCAGCAATTCGGGCGCCCGCTCCACCGGAGGCTCGGCACTCAGGGCAAGCACGGGCTTTTCATTGCTGGCGACCGCAAGGTACTGTAGAAAGGAAGCTTCAGACCCGCCATGGAACACGCAATCCCAGACGATGACATCAAAACTGGCGTTGCGGATCAGATCATCACAATCCACAAGGTCCGGACACCAGGTAGCGTCCGCACTGATCTCGACGTCACCCGCCAGAAGAGCATTCAGCCAGAGAAAATCAGCATAATCTGGTGTCAGAACCAACAGGCGCAAGTGTCCGGGCCTCATGGTTTCCAGTGGCAGTGTCATCAAGCAGGATCCATTTATGCGTGAACAACCGAGTCCGTTCTGTTAATCATAGTCGATAGATCCTCAAGGTACAGTAACTCTGCGTGGTGTAGAATAAGTCCACGCTCTTTAATCCCGTTTCGTTCCATTCTGGCCATTTATTTGTGAACAAGCTCAACCCGAGACAAAGCGAAGCAGTCCGCTACGCCGATGGCCCGATGCTGGTGCTCGCCGGTGCCGGCAGCGGCAAGACCAGCGTGATCACCCGCAAGATTGCCTACCTGATCGAGCAACTTGGGATCCCGGGGCGTCATATTGCCGCCGTCACCTTCACCAACAAGGCTGCCCGGGAAATGAAGGAGCGGGTTGGCCGGATCGTTGACCGGAAGCTGACCCGGGGCCTGATTGTATCCACTTTTCATAATCTTGGCCTCAACATGATCCGGGAAGAGCACACCCATCTCGGCTACCACCCGGGTTTTTCCATTTTTGACGCCGAGGATGCCAAGGCCCTGTTACAGGATCTGATGCTCCGGGAAGCGAGTGCCGAGGCCGGCGACGAGCTCAACGACATCCAGATGACCATTTCCTCCTGGAAAAACGCCATGCGCGGCCCCGCCGAGGCCCTGAGCAAGGCGGCGGATGAGCGGGAACAGCGCATTGCCATCATCTACAAGAAATACAACGAGTACCTGAAGGCGTACAACGCGGTGGATTTCGACGACCTGATCCTGCTGCCGGTGATGCTGTTCCGCTCTCACCCGGACGTGTTGGCCAAATGGCGCCGGAAAATCCGCTACATGCTGGTGGATGAGTACCAGGACACCAACGTATGCCAGTACGAACTGGTCAAGCTGCTAGTAGCTGAGCGCGCCGCGTTCACAGTGGTCGGCGACGACGACCAGTCGATTTACGCCTGGCGCGGCGCCCGGCCGGAAAACCTGGCCCAGCTCAAAGAAGACTTCCCGAGCCTGAAAATCGTCAAGCTGGAGCAGAACTATCGTTCCACGGCCCGGATCCTGCGCAGTGCCAACACCGTAATCGCCAACAATCCCCACGTATTCGAGAAGGCCCTGTGGAGTGACCATACCATCGGCGAGGAAATCCGGATTGTCCGGTGCCGCAACGAGGACGCCGAAACCGACCGGGTCGCCACCGAGATTCTCGATCAAAAGCTAAAGAAAGGGCTCGATTTCCGGGACTTTGCCGTGCTGTACCGGGGCAACCACCAGGCACGCCTGTTGGAAATGAAGCTGCAGGCCTACCAGATTCCCTATCGGATCTCAGGCGGTCAGTCTTTTTTCTCGAAGAACGAGATCAAAGATGCCATGTCCTATCTGCGCCTGCTGATCAACCCGGATGACGACGCCGCATTCCTGCGGGTGGTCAATGTGCCGCGCCGGGAGATCGGTCCGCGCACCCTGGAGCAACTGAGCCATTATGCCCGCTCGCGGAATGTCAGCCTGTTCAAGGCGCTGGGCGATATGGGGGCAGAGACCCATGTGACGGAAAAGGGGCTGGACCGGCTCCGGCGCTTTGCCCACTGGGTCGATGCCACCTGCGAACGGCTGCATAGCGAGAACCCGGTTCCTGTGATCAAGCAGCTGTTCACCGACATCGAGTACGAGGAATGGCTTCACCAGCACTCGGGCACCCCCAAGCAGGCCGAGCGGCGGATGGAGAACATCTGGTATCTGGTGGAGTCCATCCAGCGTATGCTCGATGACGGCAAGGGCACGGCCGATGAGCTGGGCATCGAGGACGCCATTACCAAACTCATCCTGCGGGACATGATGGAGCAACGCGAGGAAGAGGACGACAGCGACAAGGTTCAGCTGCTCACCCTGCACGCCTCCAAGGGCCTGGAGTTTCCCCATGTGTTCATCATGGGACTTGAAGAGGAAATCCTGCCCCACCGCAGCAGCATCGAGGAAGGCAACATCGAGGAAGAGCGGCGACTGATGTACGTGGGCATTACCCGCGCCCGGGAAACACTGACGCTGACCTATGCAGCAACCCGAAAACAGTACGGCGAAAAACTGGAGACCATCCCGAGCCGATTCCTGGATGAATTGCCCGAGGAAGACCTGAAATGGGAGGGAATGGGCGATCTGGATGTAGAGGCAAACCAGAAAAAGGGCAAGGCGACCCTGAGCGCTCTGTTGGGCGACCTCGGCCTTTAACGAAGAGCCAGATGCAAAAAAAGCCCCTTTACGGGGCTTTTTCAACAGGCAAAACCATTATGCTTACTGGCTTTGCTCCACAAGGTGCTCAACGGCTGCCTGGATTTCTTCATCCGGGCAGTTGGCACAGCCACCCTTGGCCGGCATGGCATTAAAGCCATTGATCGCATGACTGACCAGCGTGTCCAGCCCCTTGTCGATACGGGGAGCCCAGGCGTCGGTGTCGCCAATCTTGGGTGCACCGGCAGCGCCGGTTGTATGGCAGGCCATGCATACGGCGTCATATACTTCACTGCCTGAACGAGGGCCGGAACTGGCTGTCTCGGTCGGAGCAGCTGCACTGCCGCACTCTTCACCCTGAAGGCATACTTCGCCTACCGGCTGGATACGTGCACGGATCTCATCTTCGACACTTGCCATTACGGCGCTGGCTGTAAGGCCTGCAACGACCAGTACAGCAGCCAGGACTCTCTTCATCTTCACAATGCACCTCGCATTTGAGCGTTATAATCTTCGGTCGCCGCATTATAGCGACTGAAACCTGGCAAAAAAACCAAACAGCAAAATCATAAATTGATTTCAACCATTTTAATTGCGATTTCGTAAGTGAGAGGGAGTTTCGCGAACAATCCGGTTACCATGGTGTTCGCCGACGTTTTACCATTCAGGACCTGTTTCCATGACCAATTCGGAACCGACTTCACCCCACCCTTTACGCAAACCGCTGCTGATTGCAGAGTTTACGGCGCTTGCTGTTCTGCTTGCTTCCATGGGATGGTTTTCCAGTCAAACCAGCGGCGGTGAGACTATCAGCGCCGGCTGGCTGCTGATTCCAGCCTTTGCCAGCCTGGGGGTCTTTCTCAGCTTCATTGGACTCATGTACCTGCGCTGGGTTGTCTCTGCAGATGGCGGCAACCGGTTCAAGCACAAGCTTGTATTTTCGCTTCTGGCAGTCACCCTGATCGGCGTCTGGATTTACGGAATAGCCAACACCTGGTTCAGCCTGACTGCCGGCTAGGAGACCTCCCCCATGACATCCTCACACCTGTTGGCGCCAACAAGGGCTCTCACGGCACTTTCTTTGTTGGTACTGTCGGTATCCGTGAACGTGGCGGCGCAGACCAATGAGACGCCCGCAATCGACTCACCCGAACAATGCGCGCTGATAGACGATGGCATCAAGCGCCTGGCATGCTTTGACAGCCACTACAAGCCGACAGAGCGTCAGGCCGAGGCCTCCGAGAGCGCGAAAGAACAAGCCGAGAAGAGCGCGGAACCGTTGGCACCGAATGGCAAAGATCTCGATGCGGTGGCCGGCAACGCGCTGGAGGGCGATTCCGACGCGGGCGTTATGGCGGCGCTGGTAGATCGTTATGTCGCGGCTGAAAAGGCCGTATTTTCATTCTCTGGCAGCTTCGTGGGCCACCGTCCGACCTATATCCTGCCCGTGAGCTGGGTGAAAGACCCGAACGAATCCCCTTCCAGCCCCAGGCTGGGGTCCATCGGCTATGACTACGATCTGGAACGGGAAGAAGCCAAGTACCAGATCAGCTTCAAGGTGCCATTGCTGACGGGGATTCTGGATGACCGCACAACGCTCTGGTTTGGTTACACCCAGACCTCGTTCTGGCAAGTTTACAACCAGGACGATTCCGCGCCTTTCCGGGAAACCAATTACGAGCCGGAGATATTTGCCCGATACCAGACCGACTGGGATATCGGACCGGGCCGGCTCAATGGCGTAACCCTTGGCTTCAACCACCAATCCAATGGCCAGTCGGAGCCCCGGTCCCGAAGCTGGAACCGGATTATGGGGTCTGCCGCCTACAGCTATGATCGATGGCTGTTTATGGTTCAGCCCTGGTACCGGATTCCGGAGAACAGTGAAGATGACAATGCCGATATCGAACGCTATCTGGGGTATGCGAATTACTATGCGGTGTACAAGCTGACCGAAGATCGCACGTTTTCTTTACGGCTGATGAATAACCTGCGGTCGGATGACAACAAGACCTCGGTGGAGTTCGGGTACAGTTTTCCGATGGGGGATACGGTGAAGGGGTTCTTCCAGTACTACAACGGGTATGGAGAGAGTCTGATTGACTATAATCACCGGATTCAGCGGTTTGGTATCGGCATTATGCTGAACGACTGGCTCTGACTTTGCCTTGACGATTTGGTGCAAGACCGCTCGTCACGGTTCCCTCTCATGAAACTGTGCGGAGCCATGGATGGCGGAGCCCAAGCGTCACATGGACGTGCCGCAAGGAGCGTGTTTCAGGAGAGGGAACCGCGCCGATCGGCCCCATACGTCTGCGTTACCCTTCCTTGTTCAACCTGTCCATTTCAGCCAGCAGTTCCTTTGTTTTCTCTTCCATCAACGGAATATTAGCCCGCGATTCTACGTTCAACCGCACCACCGGCTCGGTGTTGGACATCCGGAGGTTGAAGCGCCAGTCGTCGAATTCGATGCTTACGCCGTCCACGTGGCTGACGCTTTTGGCGCCAACGCTGTATTTGGCTTCAATCGCGTCGATGACCTTGGGGGGATCGGCGATGGTGCGGTTGATTTCGCCGCTGGCCGGGTAGGCTTCGATTCGGGCATCAATCAACGACGACAATGTCTGGCCGGACTGGCAGAGGCGTTCGGCGACCAGCAGCCACGGGATCATGCCGCTGTCGCAGTAGGCGAAGTCGCGGAAGTAGTGGTGGGCGCTCATTTCGCCGCCGTATACGGCGTCTTCATCGCGCATTCTCTGTTTGATGAAGGCGTGGCCTGTTTTGCTTTCGATGGCTTCGCCGCCCGCGGCTTTGACCAGATCCAGGGTGTTCCAGGTCAGGCGCGGGTCGTGGATGACTTTGCCGCCACCGGTTTTGTGCAGGAACTGGTCGGCAAGCAAGCCGACGATGTAGTAGCCCTCGATAAAGCGGCCGTTTTCGTCGAAGAAGAAGCAGCGGTCGTAGTCACCATCCCAGGCAATACCCATGGCGGCGCCTTCTGCGATAACGGCGTCCGCCGTCGCCGCCCGGTTTTCCGGGAGGATCGGGTTGGGTACGCCGTTGGGAAAATGGCCATCCGGCTGGTGGTGCACTTTCACGAACTCAAAGGGCAGGTGCTGTTCGAGTTCATCGATCACGAGGCCGGCGCCGCCGTTACCGGCGTTGCAGACAATGGTCAGCGGGCTGAGAGAGCCGGCATCGATATACCCCAGGAGATGGTCCACATAGGCGCTCATCACCTCGAGCGGCTCGTAGCGGCCCTGTTCGGGCGCATCACCGAAAGGGTCCAGTACCCGGTCGCGGATTTCGTTCAGGCCGTTGTCGGAGCTGATGGGCCGGGATTCGGGGCCCACCATTTTCATACCGTTGTGATCTTTGGGGTTGTGGCTGGCGGTCACCATGATGCCGCCATCCATCTTGTAATGGCTGGTGGCAAAATACACCTGCTCGGTGCCACACAGGCCGATATCAAAAACATCCGCACCGGCTGCCATGAGGCCAGAGCTGAGTGCCTCGGCGATGTCCGGGCTTGAAAGACGGATGTCGTAGCCCACGATCACTTTCTTCGCGCCAGTGATTTCCACGTAAGCGCGCCCGATTTTTTCGGCCAGGACCGGATTCAGTTGATCCGGCACCCGGCCTCGCAGGTCGTAGGCTTTAAAACAGGACAAGTCCATTGTCTGAAATTACTCCGCGGCGGATGACTGAAGCTGGATGTAGTTCTGGATGCCCATCTGGGAAATCATTTCCAGCTGGGTTTCCAGCCAGTCGATGTGCTCCTCTTCGCTATCGAGAATGCTGCGGAACAGTTCACGGCTGGTGAAGTCCTGCACCTCCTCGCAATAGAGGATCGCCTCTTTAAGGTCAGTGTGGGCAGTTTCTTCCAGTTTGAGATCGCAGGAGATCATTTCCTCCACGTTCTCGCCGATCAGCAACTTGTTCAGATCCTGGAGGTTGGGCAGGCCTTCGAGGAACAGGATCCGCTCGATAAGCTGATCCGCGTGCTTCATCTCGTCGATGGACTCTTCGTATTCCTTGGCGGCCAGCTTGGTAATGCCCCAATCCTTGTACATGCGGGAATGGAGAAAGTACTGGTTGATCGCGGTCAGCTCGTTACCGAGGACCTTGTTCAAGTGCTGGATTACCTTTTTATCGCCTTTCATGGTCGGGCTCCCTGATGGCCGAATGAATCAGCCTCTTAGGATAGCCCCTAATGGCGCAGGAGAAAAATAGAGCCGGACAATCGTGCCGGTCAGGCAGGCTGGGCGAGCATATTGGCCATGGCCAGGTAGTCGGGCGTGCGACTCTCGCGCAGGATCTCGCGGGCAGTGCAGGCACAGCGTCCGCACTGGGTGCCCACACCCAGCTCTTTGCCAAGCTGGCGCATGGAAGAAATGCCGTTGTCGGCAGCTTCGCGAATTTCCCGGTCGGTTACGCCGTGGCAAAGGCAAACGTACATAGCAGTGACTCACCAATGACAATAAAAGTTAGTGATAATTATTGTCATTGGCATCTCGGAATGCAAGCCCTCTGGCTTAAATTTGTGCAACTTTTTGTATTGAGGGTCTCACGAATCCCGGGTCAGATTCCGGGAGCCGGCTTCGGTAACCACCACGTTGTCTTCGATACGAATACCCCCGCAGCCTTTCAGGCGGCCGATCAGCTCCCGGTTCAGATGCTGCCCCAGCGCCCCATCCAGCAATGGCTGCAACAAGGAAGGGATAAAATAGAGACCCGGCTCGATAGTCACGACCATGCCGGTTTCCAAACGGCGAGTCAGGCGGAGAAAGGGCGCGTCGTCCGGAGGCGGCGTTGGCTTTCCAGCCACGTCGTGAACCTGGACACCCAGAAAATGACCGATGCCATGGGGGAAGAACACACGGGTGATGCCTTTTTCGACAATGTCCTCGTCATCCAGGCCGGCTACCAGACCGGTCGCCGACAGCAGAGCGGCAAGCCCCTGATGGGCCTTACGATGAATGTCGATGTAATCCACGCCAGGCGCGACCATGTCGCAGAGCCTGATCTGGAGCCGATCGAGACCGTGGATCAGCGCCGCGAAGTGCGGCTCATCCGGTCCTGCCGTGGTGCGGGTAATGTCGGAGCAGTAGCCACGAAAACGGACCCCGGCATCAATCAGCAAACTCCGGGGCTGCCCCGGAGGCTGCGTATCGTAATACTGGTAGTGCAGCGTGCCGGCGTGCTCGTTCAGTCCGATGATGCTGTGATAAGGCGCATCCGCTTCCCGCTGACGGGTCGCCTGCTGGTAGGCCAGGTTGATGCCAAACTCGCTGTCACCGGCCAGGAACGCCTCCCGGGCGGCCTCATGGCCTTTGAGAGCAAGCCTGTTGGCCTGCGCCAGACACTCGATTTCATATTGGGTCTTGCGCACGCGGGTCTCATCCAGTGCCCTCAATAGCGCGTCGGGATTTTTCTCACCCGGGATATTCGCAATCAGGGCGGGATCCCCGATCACTGCAAGGCTTTCGGGATCATCCAGCAACGGGGCCTCGGGTGAGTCACTGCTGCGAACCTCGATAAACTGCTGCCAGGGCTCTTCCGTCAGTGGTGAATTGGCGTGCCAGAAGTCCACCGGCTCGAACAGCCAGAGCACGGGCTGGTGCCCGGCCCGAATCCAGAGCCAGCAGTGTTCGCGACCGGCCAGCCCGGTCCAGTGAAGGAACGGACCGTAACCCTGAAAATGCCACGCCTGGTCATCTCCATATCGGAAAGGCGCGGCGCCAGAAGCAATGAGCAGGCTGTCGTAGCCATGCTCTGCCAGAGCCGATTCGTATCGGGCCTGCAGTTCTTTCAGGTGATCGATCTGCACGTGCAACAGGGCATCATCAGGCATAGCCATCTTCCAGTGTGTTCCAGAGTGTTAAAAGATCGTCCGAGCGGGTGTCGCGGAGACGGATCAGCCGAATTTCCAGAGGAACATCCCAGCTTTCGTCCCCGGCTCGCACCAGGCTGCCGAACTGTTCGCTTTTCTCCGTCATGCGCCGGGGCAACCACCCCATGCCGAAACCCTGTTTTACCAACGCCTTGATGCTGGCGGACTGGGTATTCTCGTTCAGGGGTAAAAGATTGGCCGTCAACCTGCTGCGGGCAAGATGGCCTTCAATCGCGGATTGCAGGAAACCACGACTGTGATAGGCGATCAGCGGTACCGGCTGTTCCGGGCTGCCGGGCAAGGCAAACCGCGGATGCCCCTGATCGTCAGCAACACTGACCGGAACCAGGGATTCACGAGCCAACACCAGCCAGTCGTAACTGTCCGCAGTCAGCCTCCCGCCCCAGGGCAGATCTGGATGCCAATAACACAGCACCAGATCACACTCGCCACTGTCCAGCGCCTCCAGAAACTGCTCCCCCACCCAACTGGTGGCGTTCAGGTTCAGCTGCAAACGCTCGGCAATGCCCGCGTCTTTCGCCCAGCCCTGGTAGAAGTGCGAGAATAGCCCCTGGGTGGAGCCGACACTGATCCTGGCAGACACCTCGGCTTCAAGGGCGGCAATGCGATCACGGGTATCCCGTACATCCCGGGTGATCCGCTCGCAAAGCTCGCGGAATATTTCTCCTGCCGGGGTCAGCGAGAGTGGCAACGTCTGACGATTGATCAGCGTGCTGCCCATGGCCTCTTCCAAAAGCTTGATCCGGCGGCTGAACGTAGGCTGGCTCACGTGCTGCAATTCGGCAGCACGCGAGAAATGGCGCGTTCGGGCCAGCGCCAGAAAATCATCCAACCAGCGTACTTCCATGGAGTCCCCTGAGGGTATGTCGTTGTATCGATACGAGTTCTGCTGCTGGCATCATAGCCTATCGCAGCGGCGCCGTTACAACCTGCCCTCTTCCACCGCGTGGCACGCAACCTGGATTCCGCCATCCGTGGTGATCAGCTGGGGCACTTCCTGCCGGCATCGCTCGTTGGCATAGGGGCAACGGCCGTGGAACACGCAGCCGGATGGCAGGTTCACCGGCGTAGGCACTTCCCCCTTCAGCCGTATGTGGTTGGGGCGGTCGTCCTCCAGTTTCGGAATAGCCGACAACAGCGCCTGGGTGTAGGGATGTCGGGGCGCGGAAAACAGGGTTCGGGTGTCCGCAAGCTCACAGACCCTGCCCAGGTACATCACCGCCACCCGGGTGCCAAAATGCTCCACCACCGCCAGGTCGTGGGTAATAAACAGATAGGTCAGCCCGTGGCTTTCCTGGGCGTCCATCAGCAGGTTCAGAACCTGGGCCTGGATGGACACATCCAGGGCCGAGATGGGCTCGTCCGCCACGATAAATTCCGGATCCACTGCCAGAGCCCGGGCAATGGCGATCCGCTGGCGCTGGCCACCGGAGAACTCATGGCCAAATCGACTGCCCCAATCCGGGTCAATTCCCACCGAATGCATCACTTCGTGGATCTTGTCCCGCACCTGAACCTGCGACCAGTCCGGATGGTGGAACCGGATCGGTTCCTCCAGGGTCTGCTGGATGGTCATGCGCGGGTTCAGGGAGGCATAGGGGTTCTGGAAGATCATCTGCATCTTGCGACGGTAGGGCAGAGAATCCTTGCGCTCGAGATTATCGATACGCTGACCGTCGTAGTGGATCTCGCCGGCGCTGGGCGAGAGCAAGCCCATAACCGTGCGGGCCACGGTGGACTTGCCACAGCCGGATTCACCGACCACGCAAAGGGCCTCGCCCTTCTGCACTTCCAGATCGACACCGTTGATGGCGTGCACGGCTTCCTGCTTGCGGCGGAAACGGCCTCCCTCGAAAGTGATCTGCTCCAGCAAACTGCCGGACAGGTCAAAGCGTTTCTCCAGACCGCGAATACTTACCAGTGGGGAGGTCATGATTCGGCCTCCTGCATGCGTTTCTCCTGCTCAATCAGGTTGGCGACTTCGTAACAGGCCACATTCACATTGCCCGAACGGACATACTCCGGCATCGCCTGCTTGCACTGCTCGGTGGCGAACTTGCAGCGGGGATGGAACGGGCAGCCCGAAGGCACGTTCTTCAGCGATGGCATGGAGCCGGGAATCTGGAACAGCCGTTCACCCGGCTCACCCATCTGGGGCAACGCGTTGATCAGCCCCTGGGTGTACGGGTGCTGGGCATCGTTGATGATTTCCCGGGTTGGCCCCTGCTCGATGATTCGCCCGGAGTACATGACCAGCATCCGCTGGGTCACCTGCGAGACCACGCCCAGATCGTGGGTGATCAGCATCAGCGCCACATTCTCCTGTTCGCACAGGTTCAGCAGCAGGTCCATGATTTCCGCCTGGATGGTCACATCCAGAGCCGTTGTGGGCTCATCGGCGATAATGATTTCCGGGTCCAGCAGCAGAGCGATGGCAATGATCACCCGCTGGCGCATGCCCCCGGAAAGCTCATGGGGATACTGGTCCAGACGCTTCTCCGGAGAGGGAATCTGCACCTTCTGCAGCCGATCCAGGGCAATGGCACGGGCTTCTTTTTTGCTGATCTTCCGGTGGGCCAGGATGGCCTCTACCATTTGGGTGCCAATGGTCAGCACCGGATTCAGGGTCATCATCGGATCCTGGAAGATCATGGCGATGCGATTGCCGCGGATCTTACGCAGCTCCCGCTCGCTCATGGCGGCCAGGTCCCTGCCCTCGAACAGGATCTGCCCGCCAGCGATGTAGCCCGGCTTGGCAATCAGATTGAGAATGGAAAAGGCGGCCACCGACTTGCCCGCACCGGACTCCCCCACCAGGCCCAGCCTCTCACCTTTGTCTAGGGTGAAGCTGATACCCCGCAGCGCGGTCAGGTCGCCACCACGCACGGCAAAACGCACATCCAGATCTTTTACTTCCAACAGTGCCATGGTGTTACCCCTTGTACAGCCGTGGGTTCATCACATCCCGCAACCAGTCACCCAACAGATTTATGACCAGCACGAGCACCACCAGCACCAGGCCCGGGATCAGGGTGATCCACCAGGAACCGCTCTGGATGTAGTCAAAGCCGGATTTGATCAGCGAGCCCAGCGAGGGCTGGGTTTCCGGCATACCAAGACCCAGGAACGACAGCGCCGCCTCGGAAATAATGGCGTTCGCGATCTGCACCGTCGCAATCACGAAGATCGGCGACAGGGTATTGGGCAGGATATGCCGGAACATGATCCGACGTGTCCCGAAGCCCATAACCTTGGCCGCATCCACGTACTCCTTCTTCTTTTCCGCCAGCACCGAAGCACGAACGGTGCGGGCAATCTGGGGCCACTCGGCCACACCGATGATGAAGATCAGCATGTAAATGGCGATCTCACCGAACATCAGGTTACCGAAGCTGGCCTTGAACACCGCTCCCACGATGATGGCAACCATCAGGGTAGAGAACGACAGCTGCACGTCGGCAATGCGCATCAGTACCGCGTCTACCTTGCCGCCCAGGTAACCGGCCAGCAGGCCGAACAGAATGCCCAGGAACGCCTGCAGAACCACCGCACCGAAGCCGATCATGAGCGACACCCGGGTGCCGTAGAGAATGGTGGACAACAGGTCCCGCCCCTGGGCGTCGGTGCCCAGGGGGAATGCCGGATCAGCCCCGCTCATGCCCACCGGGGGCAGCTCGGAATTCATGATATTGATCTGCGCCAGATCGTAGGGATCGGCGGGCGCCAGCAGGGGCGCAAACACCGCCGCCAGCACCATCAACAGCAGCACGGCGAAGCTGACTATGGCCACCTTGTCGCGCTTGAAGCTGTACCAGAAGAAGGACTCGCGGAAGCGGTCCCAGCGGGAAACCGTTGCCGTTGTCATGCTTTCTTTCCTGTCAGTTTGACGGTGGGATTCACCAGTCCGTAGATCAGATCCACCAGGGTGTTGGTAATCACGAAGATCAGGCCTACCACCATCAGGTAAGCCACGATCAGCGGAATGTCACTGCGGGTAATGGCTTCCAGGAACATCAGGCCAACGCCCGGCCACTGGAACACGGTTTCCGTGAGGATGGTGTAGGCCACCATAATGCCGATCTGCACGCCGCCCACGGTAATCACTGGCAGCATGGTGTTCTTGAGTGCGTGCAGGAAGTTAATGCGACCGGCGCTCAGGCCCTTGGCCCGGGCGTAACGAACATAATCACTCTGCAGCACTTCCATCATCTCGGCCCGGATCAGCCGGATAAACAGCGGCAGCATGATCGAGGCCAGCGACACCGATGGCAGGATCAGGTGCATCAGACCACCGCTTGAAAAGAAGCCGGATTCCCAGGTACCGAACAGATGCGTGAGCTCATCGCCACGACCGTAGGACGGCAATCCACCCTCGGTGGAAAAGAAGTCGTTCAGCCACTGCCCCCAGCCGGTATCCGACGGAAACCAGTTCACCGTCACACCAATGGAGAACAGCTGAATCAGCACAATGGCCGTCAGGAACACCGGGATGGAGATACCCACGGTACTGACGCCCATAAAGAATTTGGATAGCCATGCCTGGGGCCGAATCGCGGCATAGACACCGATCGGCACAGAGAGAAACACAATAATCAGGCTGGCCCCGATCACCAGTTCCAGTGTTGCCGGCAGGTGCTCGGCGATCACTTCCAGGGTCGGCTTGCTGTAGAAGTAGGAGTTGCCCAGGTCACCCTGAAGCGCATTGCCCGCAAAACGCAGGTACTGCACCACCATCGGGTCATTCAGGCCAAGCTCGTCTCGAATGGCTTCCCGCTCCTCCTCGGAGACGGACATCCCCACCATTTCCTGAAGCGGGTCCCCGAGGCCATCCTGAATGGCAAAGGCAATCACACTGATCACAAACATGACCAGAAACGCCTGGGAAATCCGCTGAACCAAAAACGCTAACATGGAAAGCTTCCGGATAAGGCTTGCAAACAAAAGACCGGCGCCGGATCACTCCAGCGCCGGCCGGCCATCAAAGGCAATTACTCGATAACCAGGTCACCCAGGTACGGGAAGTTCATGACGTTGAGCACCGGCTCAATCTTCACATTCTTCTTCGAAGCCCAGGCCAGGTCCTGCCAGTGCAGCGGAACAAAGGCGGCGTCGTCATACAGACGCTGCTCCACTTCCTGCAACATGGCCGCGCGCTTGTCCAGGTCGGTCTCGACGTTGGCCTTCTGTACCAGGGCGTCGATTTCCGGGTTGCAGTAGTTGCCGGCGTTGTACTGGCCAGCGCCGCTGTCGGCATCCGGGCAGAAGGTCAGGAACTCGTAGAAGTTGGCGGAGTCCTCGGTATCCGCATGCCAGCCGATCATCATCATGTCCGCCGCACGGTTGTCGTACTCCGGCCAGTACTGGGCCTTCGGCAGGGTTTTCAGATCCACCTTGATGTTGATGCGCGCCAGCATGGCGGCCACTGCCTGAGCGATCTTGTCGTCGTTCACGTAGCGGTTGTTCGGCGCCATCATGGTGATGGTGAAGCCATCCTCATAACCGGCTTCCTTCATCAGTTGCTGGGCCTTGGCCACATCGAAGCGCGGTTTCAGAGACTCGTTATAACCCTGGTAGCCTTCTGGGGACATCTGGGCGGCCGGGGTTGCGAAACCCTTCATGATCTTGGCTGCAATGCCTTCCTGATTGACCGCATAGGAGATTGCCTGGCGAACCTTCGGGTTCTTGAAAGCTTCCACACGCTCCTGGTTCATGTGGAACAGGATGATGCGGGTACCGCTCATGGTGACCAGGTTGGCGTTCTTGTCGTTGCGGATACGCTCCAGATCATTGGGCGGAACCGGCGCGATGAAGTCGACGCCACCAGACAGCAGGGCAGAAACGCGGGTGTTGTTCTCCTTGATCGGAGTGAGCACGATCTTGCCGACGTTACCCGGAGACTCGGTATCCCAGTAGTCGTCAAAGCGTTCGAACTCGACGCGCACACCCTGCTTGCGCTCAGTCACGGTATACGGACCGGTACCCGACAGATTCTCGGACGCGAAGGAGTTGCCATGCTTGAGGATGGCACTCTTGTCCTTGCCGTCTTCGGTCTGGCCGGTGTAGAACTCGCTGTCGAACGGGAAAATATAGGTGGCGGTATTCAGCAGCAACGGATACGGCTCGCTGGTCACCAGCTCGAAGGTGTAATCATCGATGATGTTAATGCTGCTGAAAGGCTTGAAGATGGCCTTGAAATCCTGGCTCTGCTTCAGGCGATCGAAGGTGAACTTCACATCGGCGGTCGTCAGCTCGTTGCCGGAATGGAACTTAACGCCCTCACGCAGTTTGAAGCGCATGGTGTTTTCGTCAATCCGCTCCCAGCTCTCTGCCAGTCGCGGCTCAAAGCCAAGATCCTTGGTCCAGCGCAGCAGCGGATCGAAGGTCATATGGGACAGTTGAAGGATGCCGCCAGACAGCTGCTCATGAATATCGAGGGTCACGGGGTCGGCGTCGTACGCCATCTTCAGTTCCTTGGTCGCCTCGGCAGAGAGGGCTACCGGTGCCGATGCCAGGGCCATGGAACCGACAAATGCTGCAATCAGTTTTTTCATCGCGTTTTCCGTCGCTGTTTTAGGAATTTTCACGGAACATCGGCGCAGAACGGCGCCGAATGCCTGGCCAACAAGCTAGTCTCGGAAAACACTTAGGGCAATCGAAATTACGACAAGGGGCTATACGCCAGGTGAATGACCTGATTTGGCGCAGTCTTACAGCCGGAAAACCAGTGGCAGCATCAGCGCGGTGAACACGCCGGTAAGCCCCATGCCCAGAGACGCAAACGCACCGGCGGTGTGACTGATTTCAAACGCCCGGGCGGTGCCAATGGCATGGCCATTCAGACCCAGGGCAAAGCCCAGAATTCGCTCGTCTTTTATGGGCAAAAGCCGCGCAAGCAGGTCAACGAAGAGGGTTGCCACCACGCCGGTGATCAGAAGCCCGCCCATCATCAGGGGCACCGAACCACCCAACTGCTCGGTTATTCCGATGGCAATAGGTGCCGTCACCGACTTGGGTGCCAGCGAGGCCAGCACCTCCGGCGTCGCCCCCAACGCCCAACCAATCAACACGGCGTAAACCGCCGCCATGGTGGCGGCAATCGGCAGGGTGACCACAATCGGGCGCCACATGGCACGGATATGGTGCATCTGTTGGTACAAGGGAATCCCGAGGGCGACGGTTGCCGGCCCCAGCAATACCGTCAGCCAGCGCGCGCCTTGCTGGTAATCCTGGTAATCCACCGCCAACACTGCGATAACACCGGACAACAGGCACGCCGAGAGGACCACCGGCGGAAGCCACAGAGGGCGACCAATGCGGGAGAACAGCCAGTTGCCGGCGAAGAAAGCACCAAGCGTCAAACCGATCGCCAGGATTGGAGTGTCGGCAAGCGTGTCCGGTAACGCCTGGAAGCGGGCAAAAAATTCACTCACGATCGCTCACTCCACTGGCGGTCACAGCCTTCATTAACAGCAAAGTCGTCAGAACACTCAGGAAGGTGCCCACCAACAGCGCCGCCGCAACCGCCAGCCACTGGCCCGAGAACTGGTCCGCCGTGAAAAACACCCCCACAACCCCCGGCATGATCAGGAGTACAAGCACCGCAATCAGCCCCTGGCTGGCCCGGGCCAGATCATCACTGACACTGCCTTTAACCATCAGGGTAAACGTAATGACCACCATACCCAGCACGCCGCCACTCACCGGCAACGCCAGAAGCAGGCGCACAGACTCGCCAAGAATAAAAAACAGCACCAGAACCAGAAAACCACGCAACATCGGCATGCGCTTACACTCACCCGGGAAAGAATTGCATTACACTAGCCCAAACCACCACATAGATACCAATGCAGGAAGCCCATGGCGCTCAAAGCAACCATCCACAAGGCGACGCTCAACATTGCCGACATGGACCGTCACTACTACGCGGATCATCATCTGACTGTGGCCCAACATCCGTCAGAAACCGACCAGCGAATGATGATCCGGCTGCTCGCCTTTGCCCTGAACGCCAGCGAGACCCTGGAATTCACCAAGGGGCTGAGCACCGATGACGAACCCGAGCTTTGGCAGAAAGACCTGACCGGCGAGATTGAGGTATGGATAGAACTGGGCCTGCCGGAAGAGGATCGACTGAGAAAAGCCAGCAACCGGGCAGACAAAGTGATCCTGTACACCTATGGCGACCGCGCCTTCCCCGTCTGGTGGGACAAACATCATGGCAAGCTGGAACGTTTCGACAATCTCACCATTATTCACCTGCCGGGCGACAGCACTGAGGCCCTGGCCGCCCTCGCGAACCGGTCCATGACCTTCCAGGTAACCATCCAGGATGGCGAGGTAACCTTCAGCAACGACAACAACCTGGTAATGATTACTCTCGAGCAAGTACTGCCCCAGAACTGATGACAGTACTTGCCCTCAGGGGCTGGACAGCGACCTGCTTCGCACGTAAGATTGCGCACTCGAAATCGGCGAGCCATCGTCGAGCTCGAAGCGCCCGTAGCTCAGCTGGATAGAGCGTTGCCCTCCGGAGGCAAAGGTCATAGGTTCGAATCCTATCGGGCGCGCCATTATTTTCAAAGGCTTGCGTGAAAACGCAGGCCTTTTTTGTTTGGCTGTGGCCAAATTGTGTCCATGGTGTGTCCAAATGAATCTGGGAACAAATTGAGGTGGTTCCAAACTGACCTTTGCACCTAATAAGGCCGGAAGATATAAAGGACACGGAATCTAGCGATGGCGCTCGCTTTGGTCGCAAAGCGGACATTCAGATTGGGCGATAACGCCAGCCAGCATGCGAGGCTACGGAATAGAGTCGAAGCTGCAATGAAAAAGCCGTCGCCGTGCCTGCATTCGTTTGGCATCATCTCCCAACATCAACGAAAGATGAAGACCGCCAAGAGTTCGGCACACAACGAGTCAATGGTCTCCGAAGTGAGAAAAGCCCGACCTCAGGATTTCAACACATCGTCCAGCGCTTGGAGCTGCTGAGCATACTCATTCGGCCTGTTTTTTTTAAAGCGCTCCAGGTTAAGAAGCTTCCATTTCACCGCGGGAAACACCTGATAATCATAAATAGACCAGTCAGGCCGCAAACGGTTAAGACTTAACAAAAACGCCTTATCCTGATCATCAAAGCAAGATCTGACCTGCTCGATTAAAGCCCGCCTCGTCACCTCAAAGTCGTCATAACTGAACGCGATAGCGCTCATCCCTTCAAACTGGTATTCAAAAGCGGCGCGCTGATCCAACAAATTCGGATCCAGCATTTCATGGGTCGGTCTGTTCGAACAGATCAGCCCGTATAACAGACCTCGCTTGATCTCATCACTGAGGCCTTCGTTTTCCAGCAGCAATTTGACGTCAAATAGATCCCTAGGATGTTGGCGATCAAGTGCGGCGCATAATTTACCGCCATAAAGCTGCGCCAATGGCACCACTGGCATTGCGCAAAATGCATCGAATGCGTCTTGCGCCGCATCGCAGAGCGGCATTTTTTCAACGCGACCCAGCAGACCGCGGCCGACCATATTCACTTCGATCTTGATCGTCACCCCACCCTCTTCAAGTTGGAGCTTGCACACATCCTCCTTATGCTGAACATGGATCGACGGGCGCAGTGCCCCGATGCGCTGTTTGACACGAAGTAATCCGGCGTTTATCCCGGCCAGTGCTTCCGTCCGGGTATTCAGCTCTATATAGGTCAAATCAATATCCACCGAGAGCCGCGGCATATCACGGACAAACAAATTAATCGCCGTGCCGCCATGCATGGCAAAGCATTCTTCTTTGGCCACTTCTGGCAAGACCGCTAAGAGCAACTGGACCTGTTTTTTGTAAGTCTCGTTCATACGTGCTTTTCCAGCTCCCTTGGTACGGTAATCTGGTATTTGGAGACATAAACACCGTCGGACACGATGGCGCGCTTACCCGAGCCCAGATCCACCTTGTCTAATTTGAGATACGCCATCCAGTCATGACCGGCCTTATCGGCCAGATACAAAAACAGCCGCTTCACCTTGACCGAGTTACAGCCCTCTAAGAGCGCTTGCACAACGGCGGGGCGCAAATTATTGAGCCCTTCCATCAGCTCGAACACTTCAAGTATTGGCTGTGCCTTGGGTGCCAGATACAGGCATTCCATCACTGCCCGGGCGGGTGAGGATATCTTGACCTTAAAGCTCTTATGCGCGTATTCAACGAGCCCGAGTTCGGGCGGCAGAAACGAGCTCAGCTTGCAATCAAGGCTGAGTCCCCAATCATGTTTTTTGAACCACAACGGCAAAGCGTCATCGACCCCGCCAAAGAGTTGCGCTTTTTTTGCGGACAGCTCGAGATAATGAGACTTGCCCTGCATCGACAAGGCGGTTTTGCCCGCAGGATGCACTGTCAGACCCAGCTGAGTTTGCAGGGCATAAACTCCGCCCAAATAGTCTACCGGATCACCATGGCGCACCAATGCTCCGGTACCGATCGAGTCAAACCACTGGCTTTTTCGATACTGCTTTTGCAGTTCCAGGCTATAGCCTTGCCCGGCCAGCCATGAGGACGTCAGCACGATGCCTGCGGGCTGCGAGCTCAAAAGCGTGTTTAATTTTGCCTTTTTAACGGTATTCATAATACCAATATACACGATTTTTTAAACCGAAAAAGTAAAAGGTTTAATATTCACTAGATTTCGGCATTCTAAATACCAGAATTATTGTAATTTTAAACCACGAAACCGCAAGATTCGTGTAGTGGCATCTTTTGCAGCCTTTAGCCTCATAATCATCGAGAAAGGCTTGGAGGTATCGACTTATTTCCGGAAACGAATGGAAAACCTGACTCTCGCCTGCCTCCCCAACCACCAGGTAGGGAGTGACGAATTTCTGTGCCACACGATTACAACTGTAGGTTGAGAAGGCATCCATGAAATCATCGGAAAAGTCTCTGACAAATTGGTCGCTTTCCATGTCGATTCCTTGGTCATCCGCGGGTCACCGTAAATCTCGCCAGTATATCGGGTTCAATTCCTGGTAAGCCGCGACTACCGCCCGAAGCCATGGTCGCAAAGCGAACATTCAATCGGAGCGCAAAGCCTTAGTCACTTGTTAGTGATTCTCTAACCATTTTTTACTCTCTGACCGGTCTCAAGCATCTAATCAAACTGCTGACCTGTCCAAAATCGTTGAACCACTAGACCGGCCAAGCTCTAAGGAGACTCTGAATAAGTCTCAAAATCGGCGATAATACGGCCATTGCCAACCGCATAGGATTCGTTGCCACCATGGATCAGATCACTTTCTCCGAAGCCGAGTACCAGACCAAGAAGCGCAAGACTCG